>OFRD01000005.1_pt1 | contig 72390 bp, 53 predicted proteins | sample 1543041 | NCBI WGS metagenome assembly OFRD01 (sample SAMN07774234, study PRJEB24372) | wastewater metagenome | isolation source: Exp Tend CN 100WW | collected 2016-02
CTACCGTGTGCAGCTCATCCACAAACAGCAGCACTTCACCGGCAGCGTCCGTCACTTCCTTCAGCAGCGCCTTCAAGCGCTCCTCGAACTCGCCGCGAAACTTGGCGCCGGCGATCAGCGCCCCCATGTCCAGCGCAATTAGCCGCTTGTCCTTCAATCCCTCGGGCACATCGCCTTTCACAATGCGCTGCGCCAGACCCTCCACAATCGCAGTCTTGCCAACCCCCGGCTCCCCGATCAACGCCGGATTGTTCTTGGTGCGGCGTGAAAGCACCTGCATCACACGCCGGATTTCTTCGTCGCGCCCGATCACCGGGTCCAGCTTGCCCTGGCGCGCCAGCTCCGTCAGGTTGCGCCCGTAGCGCTCGAGCGCCTGAAAGGTGCCCTCTGGATTTTTGGAAGTCACACGCTGGCTTCCCCGCACGCCGGTCAATGCCTTAAGAATTTGCTCGCGTGCAAGCCCGTGCTTGCGCAGCCGCGCCTGCTCTTCTTTGCAATCCGCCAGCGCCAGCAGCACATGCTCGGTCGAACAAAAATCGTCCTTCATGCGTGCCGCCTCGTCCAGTGCATTCTTGAGCACATCTCCCGCAGCGCGCGCCAGCCCGGTCTTACCATCAGTGCGGCTGCCCTTGGGCAAGCGCTCAAGGTCCCGGCTCACCTCCTCCGCCAAGTCATGCGCGTTCACGCCGGCGCCCGCCACCACCGCCGGCACCACGCCATCCGCCTGGCGCAACAGCGCCAGCAGCAGATGCGCCGGCTGGATCAACGCCGGCCCTTCCGCATTTGCCAACGCCTGCGCGGCCAGCACTGCCTCTTGCGCCTTGTCAGTCAACTTATTCAAATCCATACGGCACCCCGCAAATTGTTTTCAACACAGCTTAAAGATACACGGTAAAGATTTGCGCAGCGTAAGCGCTGCAACGCAACGGATGGGCAGCCGCCTGCAAACTGGCGCCAGCCCGCCGGCTGCTGCCATTTTGCCAACATGTTTCCGGAGCGGCCACGTCATCAGGTTCGCCACGACCCCGTAGGTAGTACCCCCCATTTCTACGAGGTTTCGCGCACAAGGCCCGTGAGCCAGGACTCGTCGCGGATCAGGTCGCCCAGATACCTCTCCGGGAATCTGCCGAAGGGAACCGGAGTCTGGAAAGGCTCATAGAAGATAGGCGCCGATGAATCATGTCACATAAGAGGCTAGCCGGGCCCCTGCAGATACGGCATGGCTCAACAGCCGCTACCGTTCGTAGGTCTTCGCGGCGGAGGTAAAGCCGGTCACCTCTGCGGCAGTCTTGCCCGGGAAGACCTCGCACTTGAGCGTCCGCGGCCCGGTCATCTGTATCAACGCGATGCCCTGCACTGAGCCCATGTCCCTCGACCGGATGTCATCGGTCGGTCGCATCTTGACGATGCCCGTCCGGTTGGGCTCGTTGGCGGCGTAGTAGTCGTAGAGGACCAGCTCATACCTGATCAGGCCCGATTCGACTCCAATCCCACTGGGCGCGGGGCCATTCCCCTTGATCCCCAGCTGCTTGGCGTTGCCGCCAAAGTTGCCAATCGAGAACCGCCATGCGGTGGGGTCATACGTATCAGGCACCAGGGCGAGGTGTCCGTCCCAATATTTCTGCTGCACCAAGCCCTGGTACCAATTGGTGCCCTGTTGGAACCAGTTCCCCACAGCCCTGCCGTCGACATCGTGGTCGATCTTGCCTGCGCGAGGCTCTGCCTTGCGCAGCATTTTGGCAAGCAGCGAATCCCGGATCGCCGTTGGGAAGTAGGGAAATGGGTCAACCGTGTGCACCTTCCATGGCTCGTAGTCGTAATGGCTCGGCACGATATAGCCCGGTAGCACGACGTTGTAGTCGTACACGCCGAAGTCCAGCGTCTGCGCGCCGATGCGTCCTATGAGCTGCCCTGCCTTGATTGGGATCCCGTACCACCCCTGCCCGGCGCGGCCGCCCTCGGTCTTGGCCCACTCGGCCTCGAGAGCGGGGTCGACGGACGTCAGGAGATCGAGATAGCTGACAAAGCTGCAGGTGTGGGCGATGTCCAGGCGCCATTCCCGCTGCTTCGCCTGACCCGTGTCCACGTTCACGTCCCGGGGCTGCATTTTGTAGATGACCCCATCCTGCACAGCCCGCACCTCATATACATCCCGCCCCAACGATCTGTCCAGCGGCTCGAAATACATATGGTCGATGGGCGTCACGTGGCCACCGGCCATAAGGCCATACGGGATTAGGTATTTGATTTCCTCGAGGCCCATTGGGGAGTGGGCGAACTGCACCGTGCCCGTCCCAGTGCAGCCGTCGAAACGTACCGCCGGGGCGGGTACGACGGTCGGGGTGGGTACGACGGTCGGGATGGGTATCAATGTCGCCGTGGGTAGGTCCGCAAGGGTTGTCTGAACCGCCCGATCCGTTATGGCTTGAGGCGTAGCCTCCGTCAACCCACCGCCACAGGCTGGCGCGAGAAGTCCGACTAAAAGCACCATCAATCCCATCCTACGCATGGGCGGAAGTATATCCAGTGTTTGTGTCGTCAGAGGTGGCTCCGGAAATCTGGACAGAGCGATAAGCGGAACCTCTGCCTGAAAGGGGCATGATAATGCCCCTAGTTACAGGAGCGAGACATGCCGAGACATCCACGTGGTAACCACTCGGCAGAGTTCAAGGCGACAGTGGCGCCGCCACCACAACCCAACTTTACGCCGGCTTTATCCCGCCGAACCAATTATGCCCGGCAATTCTGTGCAAGGCCCGCCTGCAGTTTACTACCCATGTAATACCCGCGTGACAAAGCTGTGCGAAAATCTAAATTCGGGATCGGAGTTCACAATGACTATTCTGGTTTTCGGAAGCATCAACATGGATCTTGTGGCGCGTACGCCGCACTTGCCGGCGGCGGGCGAGACCATTCTGGGAACTCAATTTTCAACCGTGCCCGGCGGTAAGGGCGCAAACCAGGCGGTGGCCTGTGCCCGTTTGGGCAGCGCAACACAAATGTTTGGGCGCGTGGGCGCGGACGTTTTTGGCGCGGCGCTGCTGCAGGCTTTGCGCGCGGACAAGGTGGACGTAAGCGCAGTAACGACCACAGCTGGCACGTCTTCGGGTGTGGCCATCATTGCAGTTGATGATGCAGCCCAGAACAACATCATCGTTGTGCCCGGTGCCAACGCGGCGGTAGATGCGGCAGACGTGCTGCGCCTGCAGCACGCCACCGCCAACGCGCGTGTGCTGCTCCTGCAGCTGGAGGTGCCCATGCCGGCCGTGCTCGCTGCCGCGCGGGCCGCACACACTGCCGGCCTCACCGTTATTCTGGATCCGGCGCCCGCCGCCGTGCTGCCCGCGGAGTTGTACCCGCTGATTGATGTGCTCACTCCCAACGAAGTTGAGGCGCGCATGCTGGTTGGCTTTGAGCTGGATACCCCGCAGGCCATCGAGCGCGCTGCGCGCCTGCTCACTGAGCGCGGCGTCGGCCGCGTTGTGATCAAGCTTGGCGAACGCGGCGCATACTTTGTTGATGGCGAAAGCAGCGCTGCCCTGCCGGCATTCAAAGTCACCGCCATCGATACAGTTGCTGCCGGAGACGCATTCAATGGCGGCCTTGCAGCAGCCCTCGCCGCCGGCCGCCCGTTTGTTGATGCGCTGCGCTGGGCCATGGCCGCCGGAGCGCTGTGCACCACCAAACGCGGCGCACAGGATGCCATGCCAGAGCGCGCCGCCGTGGAAATGCTGCTGGCGCAGCAGCCAACGGCTGCGGCTTAGCGCATGCCGCGCATCTGCATCGAGGCCTCGCCCGCGCTGCAACAACAAGCCGGTCTGGGGCGCTACACCGCCGGCCTGCTGCGCGGCCTGCTGGAGCTTGATCCGCAAGGCGACTACGCACTGGCCTACAACCTTTCCAGGCGCGTGCAAGTGCCGCCGCATCTTGCGCACCTGCCCCGTTACGCTTTCCCGCACAGCAACAAACCATGGCGCTTGCGCAATGCGGCCAGCTATTTGGGCGCGCTAAACATGGACCGCAGCTTTGCCGGCGTGCAGCTCTATCACAGCACCGGCCACCTGCTGCCGCGCCTGCGCACCATGCGCACAGTCTTCACACTGCACGACGTCATTCCATTTTTATTTCCCGAACATCACCTGTGGCAGAACCGCATCTTCTTTGAGGCGCTGCTGCCGCGCTTCCTGCAGCACGCAGATGCAATCATTGCAGTTTCCACCAACACCAAGCGCGATGCACTGCGCGTGCTCAATTTGCCGCCCGAGAAGATCCACGTAATTACTGAGGGGCTCGACGCGCAATTTATGCCCATAACCGATCCGCAGCAGCGGGCGGCCGTGCGCCAGCGTTACAACCTGCCGGAGCGCTTCATATTGACCGTGGGCACGCTCGAGCCGCGCAAGAACCACACCATGCTATTGCACGCATTCGGCGCCATGCTGGCCACCGAGCCAGACCTGGTCCTCGCCATCGCTGGCAAGCGCGGCTGGCTCTACCAAGATTTTCTGGCGGCACTAGAGCACAGCGGTCTAGAACCGCATGTGCGCTTGTTGAACCACGTGCCCGACGCAGACCTGCCCGCGCTGATCTCCGCCGCCAGCGTCTTTGCCTTTCCGTCCATTTACGAAGGCTTCGGCCTTCCGCCGCTCGAGGCAATGGCGTGCGGCACGCCCGTGCTGTGTTCAACCGCTGCCAGCCTGCCAGAAGTAGTGGGGGATGGCGGCTGGCTGCTCAATCCACTCGCACCTGCTGAATGGACGCGTGCCATGCTGCGCTTGCTGCACGAACCGGAAGCAGCCAGCGCACTTGTTGCCCGCGCCCTAAAGCAGGCTTCCACTTTCACGTGGCGCAAGACCGCCATCGCAACGCGCGCGGTTTATCAGCAGCTGCTGCAAACCGAAAAGAATCCCAACCCGCAAGCAAATCCATGACGACAAACTTGCTGCAAGTGCTGCAGCAGCTGCCCGAACCAAGCCGCCTCGCGGACTGGCCAAACTATGCCACACTCGGCATCGAGCCAGCGCAGGTTGCGGACCTGATTGAAATTGCCACCAACCCCGCCACCAGCGGTGCACTGCAATCAGCCGCCGTGCACGCGCGCCGGGCGCTCGGCCAGCTGGGTGCCGGCAGTGCGGTCGGCCACCTGCTTAATCTCTTTCATGAAATGGAAACTGACACATGGGTTGTTGAAGAACTGCCGCGCGTGCTTGCGCAGCTGGGACGCGCGGCCACGCCTGCCATCACAGCCTACGCCGCCAACGCAAGCCATCCGCTGTTTGCGCGCGGCGGCGCCGTGCTCAGCCTCGAGCTAATGGGCGCCCAGCACCGCGCAGCCTGCGTGCAGTCGCTCATCAACCTGCTTGCAAACTACACGCACCATCCGCCCACCCTCAACGGCATCATCATTGTGGCCCTCGCCAACCTAAAAGCCACCGAAGCGCTCGCCTTGATCGAAGCAGCGTTTGAAGCGGATGCAGTCGATGATTTAACAACCGGCGACCTTGAGGACATTCAAGCAGCGATTCGCAGCTAGCCCGGCATTGGTACTTGCCAGCCCGGGATGCTGGCTGCCCGCTGCTGGCAGCTGCCCACAACGCTGCGGCGTTGCGGGCCACCAGCGCCCGCGTGTGCCGCGCCAGCTACGCCGGCAAAAACTTGCGCGCCTGCTGCTGCATATGGCGCAGGATCGCAGAGATCCCGTTCATGCGTTGCGGCGTCAGCACCGCCTGCAAGCCCATCGGCCCAAAAAAATCCCGCGGCACATGCAGCACCTCTTCGGGCAGGCAGCCCTCCAAACCCTCAGCCATCAAGGCCGCAAACCCGCGCACCGTCGGCGACTCGACTGGAATGTCAAAATAAAAAGTTAGTTGGCGCGCGCCGTTGGCTTCAACGCCCACAAAAATGGGCGTCACGCACTCGTGCACCTGTTCCAATGGCCCCAATCGCTCGCGCAAGGCAGCGGGCAGCGGCGGCATACTCTCTGTGTATTGCAAAAGCAGCTCAATCTTTTCTGGGCCTTCACACTCCCCAAAGCTCGCCACAATCTCCGCCAGCTTTGCCGGCAGCACATCCTCAGTCGCGCTCATTGAATCCCCCCACACTATGTTCTTCCAAAATAATTACAGCCGCTCGGCGCCCATTATAAAAATAGCAGCGCTGCCCCCGCTGCAACCCTACTCCGGTGCAGCCACAAACCGAATTGTTAGAGCCACTTCGTCTGCCACATCCGCCAGGAAAGGCAAAGACGGAATTCGCAAACCATAGTTGCTGCGCAGCACAGTTACCTTGGCCTCGCCCTGCAGAAGCTGCTCAGACACCACCAGCACCGCCACGCTAAACGCTTCGCTGCGCGTTACATCCACAATCGTGAGATCGCCGCTCACAGTCAGCATCAACTGGTCGCCGGCCTTTACTTTATCTGGCAGCCCGCCAATGCTCTCGGGCACAAAGCGAATCAACGGGTAGTTACCTGCATCCAGAATAAAGCGCCGAATTGCGCCATCCCGCCGGCCACTGTCAGTTACAAAACTGCCTGCCGCAATCTCAATCGGGTCCAGCCCGGCATTGCCCGGATTCGAAAAGTCTACCGTCAAGCCACCCTGCACATCGCTCGTCGTTCCGGTCACAGTCTTAAGGGCTCCGTATAACACCTCGGTGAGAGAGAACGATGCCACCGTCTCGGCTGGCAGTAGCTTGAAATGTATAGAAGCACTGGTCGCCGCGGGCGGCGCAGTCACAGTTGCAGCCGCAACACTCTCCGTCGCCGAGGCTGCAGGCGCAATTAGCGCCGCAGTAGCAATCGGGGCTACTGTCGGACTGGCTACGACCGCCGGCAGTTCCGCCACTGTCGTCGCTTGCGCAACAGCCACGGGCGGCTGCGCGGCCACCGGCACTTCCGCGCGTGGCGCACATGAAAGCACCAACAGCCCCAACAACCCTACTACAAAAACAATCTTAGTCCGCACTAATCAGTCCCCCTAAACATCCGAGCAGTTCAGCAAACAACAAGTCCTCAAACCACGATCTGACATGACCCGAAACGAAGCTTCCATTTTGTAGAATGAGAAAAATCAACCGCGCTGTACTTCATTGCTGCGGATAATACCGCGCAAAAGTCCGGCAGTCCCATCTTCAATCTCACTTGCAGCCGCAATCCGCGCTCCGCCACATCCAGCAGCGTGCAACAAGCCACAGCCCACACAATGCCGCCCCAAACTGCAGATTCCCCGTCATATCAATTTTCGTGCGCTTTAGTACCTTCGCTTGCCTCTGGCATACCACCTCAAATTACCGGCTGCGTTTGAAGCGCAACACGCCGATCAGCCATCAGCTCCCGCACCAGCAGCAAGCTCCAACCGGCACAGAATATCCAGAACAGCAAATTCACCCACGGATGCGCCCAAACGTTCAAAAGAAACGCAAGCAACGAATACGGGACCACGCTCTTATCGCGTAAGACCACAGCGAACGGCAGCGGCCAGAGCAAATAGTAGCCAAAGAAACCGCCAACCACGGCAAACAACATAACGAAAGTTAGCAGGCAAACCTTTAGCAGCGGACTGTTCCGCAAAAACCAAAACATGCCAAGCAAGATAGTTACATACAACATTTTTGAAACCAGCAGCAATCGGTACTGGTCAAACAGCCAAGCCAATCCTGAGCCAATGAGACCAAGCCCGGGTAAAAAGCTGACCATTTCAGTATTCAACCCGCGAATAGGAATGCCAATAAAAGCAAGCGCGGACAGCAGGCCGCGCTGCTGCGCCAGGCCACCAGCTCCAGACTGCAAAAACATAAACTGGACGGTGCGCGTGAACGCCGCAGTCTCCCCGTTCAGCAAGAATGGCAAGAGCGAAAGCGCCCACGGCAAAACACACAAGCCAGCCACCCCGCCCGCAATCCACCGCCGGGGAAACGCCGCCCATGTGCGCCACACCAGCCACGGCGCCAGCAAAATTGGGTAGGTCTTGAGGCTGATTGCCAGCCCCAATACGAGCCCGCCACCAACAAATCCACGCATCTTCCCGCTTTCACCCAGCAGCATCGCGCCCAGCACCAGTCCCATCACCAATGGATCAAGTTGGCCGATGCCAGCCGTGACATAAATGGAAAGCGGATTAAGTGCGTAAGCCAGTCCGGCAAGCAGTGGTGCATAATGCTGCCCGGTACGCTTCCCAACCGACGACACCAACAGCGCGCACACAACGCAATCCGCAAACACTTGCGGCAGCTTGATCAGCAGCGTAAAACTTACGCCGTAGGCGTCGCCAATACTGCGAAGCAGCTGGGCCGCATACATCCACACCGGAGGATAGGTATAAACGAAATGGGGCAGCTCGAACACACTCTTGCCAGCCAGGAGTGTCTCTGCAACAACCCGAAAACTTCGAATGTCGTTGCCGAGCTCGCGATCCCCCAGCCATGCCATTATTGCAAAGCGCGAAAATGCAGCCGCCATTATCACAACGAAAAGCCGGACAGACTTGTTGCGCGCAATTACATCGAACATAGCATTAGTTTAATTGTACAAAAGTGGGACAAGGACTGGTCGGCAAAACAAGCCCGCGCAGCGCTGCACCAACTGCCATGCACAGTAAAAGTCTTTGAGTAACTCAACTGCAAATCAACCGCAAGCAGAGAACCGAAATTTGCAGAGCTGCAGCGAACTAAAGCGTAACTGCCGAAAGTGCTCCGATTTCTGATGGTGTCAGAGTAACCTGCTGCATGATTTCTGCAAGCTGCTGCACTGTGCGCGCACTGGCAATCGGGGTACTCACGGTCGGTTGGGCTCGCAGCCACGCAAGTGCAACCGCGGCCACAGATACTTTGTGCTGCCCAGCAATATCATCGATCACTTCCAGCGTCCGCCACCCACGCTCATTTTGGTACTCGGCCGCACCCCCCGCCCGCTTCGAATCCACGGAAACCCCGCGCCGGTACTTACCAGACAGAAAGCCGCGCGCTAGCCCAAAGTAAGGCATTATCGAAAGCCCATGGCGCGCTACGGTCTCACGCATGCCATTTTCGTACTCGCTGCGAAACAAGAGATTGTAATTATTTTGTACGCCAATGAAGGCAGCCAGACTGTTACTGCGGCTGGCATCCAGGGCCGCCTGCATTGCATCAGGCGCAAAATTAGAACTGGCAATGTATCGCACCTTGCCGGCCTCGACCAGACCGTTGAATGCCTGCAAGGTCTCTTCAATTGGGGTGCCGGGGTCTTCTGCATGGGCATAGTAGAGGTCTATGTAATCAGTCTGCAGTCGGCGAAGGGAATCGTCGCAAGCTGCCGAAATATTCTCGCGCGATAACCCGGGGCGCGTGGACAGTTTGCTCACTTTGGTGGCAATCACCATTTTTGCCCGATTACCACGGCTCTGCATCCAGTTTCCAATAATGGTTTCACTTTCGCCACCGACGTGGCCAGGCGCCCACTCCGAATACATGTCGGCTGTGTCTATGAAATTTCCGCCAGCAGCTGCGTAAGCATCCAGAACTGCGTGCGACTCGGCAGCATCTGCCGTCCAGCCAAACCCGTTGCCCCCAAGACACAGGGGAAACACCGCAAGATTTGTCATTGGCAGTGTGATCATGTTAACAACGTGACCTTAGCCAGCCTGCTCAAGCTAAGCGGACGGGCGCAACAAAATAATTTCCACAGCGTTCCAGCGGGCACAGCGCAAGCCAAGCGCCCTGCGCAGCGCACAGCTTACTCAGGGCAGCTCAACCACCAGCTGGTCGCCGGCCACCCGCACCGGATACGAGGGGATATTGGTAATGGCTGGAAACGATAATACTTTTCCGGTGCGCAAGTCGAAACGCGCCCCGTGGCGCGGGCACTCTATTTCGCAGCCCGTAACCGGACCCTCGGCTACCGGGCCGTCATCATGCGAGCAAACATCTGCAACGCAGTAATACTCGCCCGCCAAATTAAACACCGCAATGCGCAAGCCGTCCACCTCTAACAGCTTGCGTTCACCCACCGGCAGTTCTGAAACCGCCGCCACAGCAACAATTCGACTCATGTAAAAAACTCCCGTTTTTGCACGTTTGCAAACTTAATCTTCAACCCACTCCTGCAAGCCGTAAGCGCCCACCTTCAGTACCTTAAGCGACAACAAAGCACACTTCAACCTCGCAGCACTCAGGTCGATCCCAAGCATTTCCAGCACGTCCCCGCGGCTGATCTGGCGCACTTCGCTTAGCGTCTTGCCTTGCACAAGCTCCATCAACATGGAAGCCGACGCCTGCGATATCGCACAACCGTCTCCGGAAAAACTCGCCTCCACCACCCGCTCGCCGTCGAGGCGCATGTCAATCCGGATGCGGTCACCACACAGGGGATTGTCCGCAGTGAACGAGCGGTCAGACGGATCAAGTACACCCTTAAAACGCGGGTACTTGTAGTGGTCGAGAATTTGCTCGCGGTAAATACTATCCATAATGGCTGCTGATGCAAATTGGCGCTGGTCACCAGCTGCGCGGGCCTGTCAATGAAAGTCGGTCACACGCTCGCAAATAGTGCGTTCACTTGCAGCAGTCCTTCTGCCAGCACGTCAATCTCTGCCCGCGTATTGTACAAGTAAAAAGATGCCCGCGCAGTCGCGCTCACGCCCAGGCGCGCGTGCAGTGGCATGGTGCAGTGCATGCCAGCACGCACAGCCACGCCCGAACCATCCAAAACTTGCGCCACATCATGCGCATGCACATCCCGCAAGGTAAAGGCAGCCACGCCGCCGCGGCCCGCAGCCGGCGGTCCGTACAGTGTCAGGCCCGGCACTTCACTAAGCCGCTCCAACGCATACTCGGTAAGCGCTGCTTCATGCGCATGAATATTCTCAACCCCAACCGCTTCCAGGTAATCAACTGCGGCGCCCAAACCCGCAGCCTCTGCAATCGCCGGCGTGCCGGCCTCAAACTTGTGGGGCAGCGCGGCAGGCGTGAACTCGCGCAGCTGCACAGTGCTGATCATGTCGCCGCCCCCCAAAAATGGCGGCATGCTCTCAAGCAGCGCTTCACGGCCCCACAGGACCCCGATACCAGTCGGACCGCACATTTTGTGCGCGGAAAAAACATAGAAGTCAGCACCCAGCGCCTGCACGTCAACCGAAAAGTGCGGCACAGATTGCGCCCCATCGACAAGCACCACCGCGCCCGCTGCGTGGGCGCGCCGGCAAAGCTCTGCCACCGGATTGATTGTGCCAAGCACGTTTGACATATGGCTGAACGCAAGCAGCCGCGGGCCAAGCGCCAACAGGTCGTCTGCCACCGCAAGGTCAAGCAAACCGTCTGCAGTTATGGGAATGATGTCAATCTGCAGCCCGCGCTCAGCCGCCAGCATTTGCCAGGGCACAAGATTGGAGTGGTGCTCCATTTCCGTCAGCAGCAGCCGGTCACCCGCCTGCAGCCGCACGCGGCCCCAACTGTGCGCCACCAGATTAATCGCCTCGCTGGCGTTGCGCGTAAAAATAACTTCGCGCGCAGAAACTGCATTGATGAATGTGGCTACCTTGCGGCGCGCGCCCTCATATAGCGCAGTGGCTTCCTCGGCCAGTGTGTGAATGCCGCGGTGCACATTGGCGTTGTGCAGCCGATAAAAGTCGTCCAGCGCCCGCAAAACTACCGCAGGCTTTTGGGATGTGGCCGCAGAGTCAAGGTAGACCAGCGGGGTGCCGGGCCGCACCTCGCGTTGCAGCACCGGAAAATCAGACCGGATTTTTTGCAGATCAAGCGGGGGCAAACGGTTCACCAGCGAATTGCCCGCAGCCGACGCTAATCCATCTTCTGCGCGATTACGCGTTTGAGCCGCTCGCGCACGCCTTCAAACGGAATCCGCTCCATCACCGGGTCAAAGAATCCGTCGACGAGCACCCGCCGCGCTTCTGCTTCCGGCATGCCACGCGACATCAAGTAAAACATGTGCTCCATCTCCAGCTGCCCGATGGTTGCGCCATGCGTGCAACGCACGTCATCGGCCAGAATTTCCAAGCCCGGGATGGAGTCCGCACGTGCCTGTTTGCTCAACACCAAATTGCGATTAGCCTGATAGCCGTCGGTCTTCTGGGCGCCAGGCGCAACATAAATCATGCCCTGCCACACGGACCGGCTGCGGTCGCGCAACGCACCTTTGAACAGCAGATCGCTGGTGGTGTGCTCGGCGTGGTGGTTCTGTTGTGTATCGTGATCCATATGCTGCTCGCCCTCTGCAAAATAGAACCCGGACATTCTGCCCCACGCACCATCCTCCACAAGGTCAATCTCGGAAAAATTCTTGGTAAGCCGGCTGCCGATGGCGCCAAAAATCCAATCCAGCTTGCCGGCGCGCTTCACCTGCGAACGCTCGTGCGCAAAATGCCACACGTTCTGGCCCAGCGACTGCAGTTCAATGAACTGCAAGTTTGCGTTGCGGCCTGCGTACACCTCAACCGTACCCGCATGCACCGCGTGCTCGCGCTGGGTCTGCGATGCAAGCTCGTGCACAAAGGTCAACGCACTGTCTGCCTCCGCCACCACTACCAGCCGCGAGAATTGCGCAGGAGCATCCGCCCAGAGTACCGAGTGCAGCGGCAGCTCCACCTTCACGCCGCGCGGCACATACACAAACACGCCCTGATCTGCCAGGCAAGCGGCCATCGCAGCGAACTTTCCCTGCCCGGCAGACACTGATTTGCCCAGAAATTTTCGCAGCAAGTCAGCATGCTGGCGTGTGGCGGTCAGAAAGTCCGTAAAGATAACGCCCTTGCGCCGCAGGCTGGCTGCCAGATTGCGCTCCACAACCTTGCCGCAGTTGATCACCAGCTGCCCGCCATGCTCGCCGCCCACCAGCGGCCGCAGCAAACGCGCCGGCACCGCGGAGTGGCCGTTCTTCGCTGCGCGCAGCGGTCGCGCAGATTTAATCTCCGGCCAGCGCAGACCGCGTATGTCGGTGCGGCGCCACGCATCATCGGTGATGGATGGCATCGGCGTATCATTGAACACCCGCCACGCGCGCAGTCGTTCTGCAGCGTACCAGTCAGAGTCGCGCAAGCGCACGCTCAGTTTTTGAATGTCAGCTTTGGTAAGCGTGACCGCCGCCGCCACCTGCTGGCGCGCGTGCTCCGATGTGATTGCCGTTGTTGTAGTTTTAGACATTGCCTTACACTGCAGCGCCGCCCGTTTGGAGGGCGGCGCCAATTTCAAACCAAACCCGCTGCACACCAAGTGTGCAGCGGGTGCAAAGTAGATTAGCCGATCGAGCCTTCCATTTGAAGCTGTATCAAGCGGTTCATTTCAATTGCGTATTCCATGGGCAGTTCCTTCACAAGCGGCTCGATGAAGCCGGACACCACCATGGAGGAAGCCATCTCCTCCGTCAGGCCGCGGCTCATTAGATAGAACAGCTGGTCTTCGCCCACCTTCGAAACAGACGCTTCATGGCCAATCGTAACGTCATCTTCGTCGATTTCAATTGTGGGGTAAGTGTCCGAGCGCGACTTGTCATCAATCAGCAGCGCATCACAAACCACCGATGATTTGGAGCCATGCGCGCCCTTGTAAACCTTGAGCATGCCGCGGTAAGAAGACCGCCCGCCGCCGCGCGAAATGGACTTGGAGATGATTTTGGATGTGGTATTGGGGGCGCCATGCACCACCTTGCCGCCAGCGTCTTGGTGCTGGCCGGGGCCGGCAAATGCAATTGAAAGCACCTCGCCGTGCGCACCGGGCTCAAGCAAGTACACCGACGGATACTTCATGGTGAGTTTTGACCCCAGATTGCCGTCCACCCACTCCATAACTGCGTTCTTGTAAGCGGCAGCGCGCTTGGTCACAAGGTTGTAAACATTATTGGACCAGTTTTGAATGGTGGTGTACCGGCATCGCCCGCCCGCCTTGATCACAATCTCGACCACCGCCGAGTGCAAAGAGTCCGCAGCATAGGTGGGTGCCGTGCAGCCTTCCACATAATGCACACTCGCACCCTCATCCACAATAATCAGCGTGCGCTCAAACTGGCCGGCATTTGCAGAGTTGATGCGGAAGTAGGCCTGCAGTGGCATTTCAATGTGCACGCCCTTGGGCACGTAAATGAAGGAGCCACCCGACCACACTGCAGAATTAAGCGCCGCAAACTTGTTGTCCGTCGGCGGAATAATGGTGCTGAAGTATTCCTTCACCAGCGCCTCATGCTGGCGCAATCCCTCATCCATGCCCAGGAAGATAACGCCTTGATCTTCAAGATGCTTCTGGATGTTGTGGTAAACCACCTCCGAGTCATATTGCGCCCCAACGCCAGCCAAAAACTTTTGCTCCGCTTCTGGAATTCCCAAGCGCTCAAAAGTATTCTTTACTTCCGGCGAGACGTCTTCCCAGCTGCGCTTGCCTTCGTCAGGCGGCTTGATGTAATAGTAAATATTGTCAAAGTCGATCTGGGCCAGATCGCCACCCCAGTCCGGCATTGATTTGCTAAAAAAAATGTCCAGCGACCGATGGCGGAACGCACGCATCCACTCCGGCTCCTTCTTGCGCTCGGAAATTTGGTCAACCACAGCGTGATTGATGCCTTTTTCCGTCCGGAATGTGTAAGTGTCGGTCTCGTGGAAACCATACTTGGTTTCATAAGATCCGTTGATCTGGCTGACAACTTCCTTTTCTAGTTCAGACATAATAATCTCCTTTGCCGCTTAGGCGGCTGCTTCAGCGTAGCGCTCGCGCACCCACTCGTACCCCTGCGCTTCCAATTGCAATGCCAGGTCTGGCCCGCCAGACTCCACAATACGCCCGCCCATCATAATATGCACCTTGTCCGGTTTGATGTAGTTCAGCATGCGCTGGTAGTGCGTGATGATCAGCACGCCGAGCTTCGGCCCAACCAGTTTGTTGATGCCGTCCGCAACAATGCGCAGTGCATCAATGTCCAGCCCAGAGTCAGTTTCGTCCATGATTGCAATTGTTGGCTCAAGCGTGGCAAGCTGCAAAATTTCCGCGCGCTTCTTCTCGCCCCCGGAAAAGCCCTCGTTCAAATAGCGACCGGCAAAGTCATGCGACATCTGCAGCGTATCCATTTTTTCCTTCAGCAGTTTGCGGAACTGGGGAATGGGCATGCCCTTCGACTTTGGATCCACCGCACGCAAGCGCGCATTGATGGCGGTGCGCAAAAAATTGGCGACCGTAACGCCCGGGATGGCAACCGGATATTGAAACGCAAGAAACAAACCCATGCGGGAGCGTTCATCCACGCCCAGCTCCAACAAGTCCACGCCATCCATTATTACCTGGCCGGACGTAACCACATAGTGCGGATGGCCCATCAAAGTATTTGACAACGTGCTCTTGCCCGTGCCATTTGGACCCATCAAGGCGTGAATCTCGCCCTGCTTCACAACAAGGTTGACGCCCTTTAGGATCGCCTTGCCCTCGACCGCCACATGCAGGTCCCTAATTTCCAGTACTGCCGTCATAGTTTATAAATTCTCCACGGTTTTGATGAGTACAGTATACGATTTCTGATGGGACTTGTCAATAAATAAGAGAGCTTTCATACTTATTGTGCCGCCCGGCGCCAAGGCACATTTGCCAAATTCACCAAATTGCCCCTTGCTTTTTCGCCACTGGTGCGCTAAACTTGTCACAGTAATCCTCGTTCGCCCCCCTACGCGCTAAGGAATAAATGGGTGCCGCTTTTTTGCGGCCCAACAATTAATATTAGTTTGGACGCAGTGATGTTTATTTCACCTGTTAATGACAAGCCGGCAGCCCGCCCGGAAGCTCCCACTTCTGCGCGTGAGGCACCGCCCACCGCCAACATATCTAACCTTTGGCAGACGCTGGAAGGCACACCACCGCTGCCAGTTGACGAAGCGCACCTTTCCAGCAACCGCGACTTCTCACAAGGTTCGCAGCAAGAGCTGCGTCAACTTAATGAACAGCTGCAATTGTTGCAGCGCAAGCAGCAAGACTCAGATGTAAAAATTGATGGCTTGGTGCGCACCGCACAGCGCGCCTATGAAGCCACCAGCAGCTTGAGCCAGACCACCAGCATTCTCACGAGCAAATTGGCGCAGCTCGACAACATCGACCGGCGCTTAGAGAATGTAGAGACTTGGGTGCGGCGCCCATGGTGGCGCCGGCTTTTTAGCGACTAAACGCTGATTTTCGGGCTTTCGCACCCTTAAGATTTGGGGCGTCCTGCCGATACTTTGATTACAGCGTAGGGGCTGCGGTCGGGCGCAGGCATCCTGTGAAGGGTCAACCTGCGCCCGGCGTCCTTTTCGTCGGCGGGATTGCTCGCACTTCTATAACTGGTTTGGGCCAGGGTTATTGGAGCGGGCAACTTCTAGAACCTGCTGAAACTAGCCCTGCGCTGGCACAGCCCCAGCTGAGTGCCTCTGGCCCACTTTGGAGACAAGCGCTCCTGCCTGGCAGGAGCGCTTTTGTTTTCTGCCGAACTTATTTGCCGCCGCGCCCGTCTCTGCGGTAGCCCATCAATGCACCACCCGCTGTGGCCACCGCAAGTGAAATAATTTCTGCCACCCAGGCAGTCTGCAGCGCAGCGCTCCAGGTTGAATATGTTGTGGCAATTGAGAGGTGCCACAATGCAAAATAAAAGAAGCTGAGGCTTCCGATTGCAAGCAAAGCGCCGCCGGCTGCGTTTATCATGGCGTGATTATAGTGTATGCATTGGCGAACATCGAAGGTTCAGATTTCACCCGCCCGCCCGGGTGCCTGCCTTTGATGTGCATCCGTTATGGCACAGTATCCGCTTGCACTTCGGGCAGCTGCCCGGCATCACCGTCAACTTTCAAGCCGGCAAGCGCCACCCAGCCGCCATCAGCTTCCGCCTTGGTTGTTTCCGTCACTTGCACCCAGCTTGCCACCGCATTGCGCCCGATCAACTTCATACATTCGCTGCGCATCAAATACGCAAGCGGGGCAAAATCGGCGCCGGGGCCCGAGCGCACGTTGATTGACGGCGAACTGACGCACGCAGCCACTGGCACAGGCATTGGCGTCGGTGTTTCGGTTGGAACCAGCGGTGCGGTTGCGGTTGCGGTTGGCAAGCCGGCGGACGCTTGCAGCGTAAGGGCCGCAGCGGCCAGCACCAATGGGCGTGCGGTAGCCGTAGCCGTGGCCGCCAGCGGCGCAGCGCCGGCCGCGCCGGAAAATTCCAGCGCGCCAACAAAATAAAGTGCAGATACCACCAGCGCCAGCATGCCAAAGAACAACACAGCCGCGCTGGCTGTGAGCACATGCTTGATCCATTGGCGGCGCACGCTGGGATGCTCCGGTGCTTCAGGCAGAGAGGCACCCACACCATGGCGCGCCGCGTCAAATGCGCGCCGGCGCCCGGGGTCACGCAGTAATTGGTACGCCCACTGCGCACGCTGAAGCTCCGCTGCCGCGTGTGCATCCGGCCGCACACTGGGGTGATAACGCGCCACAAACATCCGATAGACCGCGTCAATCACGCGCGGCTCGGTATTCGACGCAATATTTAGAATTTCGTAGGGGTCGCCGTCCAGATCTTCAGGCATGGCAAGGCACCAATCTGCAAGCGCTATAAGTGTACATCAGGCAACTGAAAATTGACGGCGTTGCAGCCCCCTGCTATACTTTGGCGAAGCGAGAAAAAATTATGAGCGACCGTCCCGAGTTTTATTTAACCACTGATCCCCAACTGGTTGCGCTGCGTGAAGGCTTGCGCGAAGTGATGGACCCTGAAATCGGCATGAGCATCGTCGAGCTGGGTCTGGTGCGCACCGCCGAGATCCAACCCGAGGGCGTACATATCATGATGATCATGACCACCCCGTTCTGCCCCTACAGCCCGGCCATTTTGGAAGGCACGCGCCAAAAGTCGCAAGAGGTAACCGGCCTGACTGCCACCGTTGAGATGGGCATTGAAATGTGGAGTCCGGAAATGATGGAAGAGGGTGCCGGCGGAGAATGGGGCTTGTTCTAGAACTGCCGTACGGGCTTATTTTCAGTCAGTTTCTAACGCTGACTCTCCGCCACATGCCGGCTTGGCTGCCAGATTATCCGCTCCAGCCGAAGTTCAAGACCACTCGGTAAACCGCCTTTCATGCGGCATCAACCGCTACAATTATTGCCTTTTTTACGCAAACGCTAGCAACCACGAGTTGGCGCTTGGGCTTGCACAGCGCACTCAAAGCAGCTTTGCGCTGGCAAGCGCAAAGAAATATTGTGGCGAAGTGGATTGAACTGCGCAGCGCGCAACCCGCGCTTGAATTGATGCGCGAAGCGCGTTAGTTGTGCGCGGATGAGCACACGGTGCCGGCTGCAATCAAAGCGCACGCCAATTCGGAACTGCCAACAGGCGGTTGAGTATCACAGCTTACGCGGCAAATCCTCTGCCCAACGCACCCACTACTTTCGCTCAAGTTCCGGCTTCGTATTGCGCTGGCCCGGCGCCACTGGGCTCCGCACTTGTTGACGGTACACAGCGTCGCCGCAAAGTGCCGCCGGACATGCGACTATGCCCCAAGTTCAACAGCCAATGCGGTCCGGTGCAGGCAGCGCCGCCCAAAGTTCTGCACCTGAACCCGCATGCCGCGCGCGCTGCGTTCCCGCAGCCAGAGCCAGCTCGCAGGCAGCCCGCCCACATTTATCAGGTAAACATCGGATAAAGTACAGCGTTCAGATTGCGGGGTGCCAGTTCACTGCCGATACCACATGCAGGGCAAACACTAGTTTCAACCGGAGAATAAAACAAAATGGCAAACACCAGCGCAATGCCCTCAACTTTACAGCCAGAAAGTGGCCTTGTAATTGTGCTGCCGGGCGGTCCGGTACGGGACCCGGCTGGCCAGCGCACAAACCGCTTTCGCTTTGAACCCGGCCAGTCGCTGCGCGGTGTAAACCTGCGCGGAGTCAATCTGGCAAATGTAAATTTGGCGGGTGCAAATTTGACCCAGTCAAAGTTGGGCGGCGTAAATCTCTTCCAGGCAAATCTTGGAAGGATTAATATGGAGTATGCAAACGCCTATCGCTGCAACTTGCGCATGGCGAACATGGTGGAGGCGCGGCTCAAACGCGCGGTCTTCTCCGAGTCGGATTTGGCTGGCGCCCAGCTAAAAGGCGCGGACTTGACCGAAGCCAGCTTGAGCAAATCCAGCCTGACTGGCATTCATCTGTCCAAGGCGCTGCTCACCAAAAGCGACATGACCGGCACCGACTTGAGCCGCTCTGACCTGACCAAATCCAATCTGGATGGCGCGCGCATGACCAGCTCTGATTGCAGCCATGTGAACTTTACGGCCGCCAAGATGCGCAAGACGGATTTGAGCCGCGCAAACATCAGCCACGCGCAATTGAGCGACGCGGATCTAACCGGCTCGGATTTGTCCTCAGCAGTGCTGGACTTTTCAGACGCTCCGCGCGCCAACTTTTCCGGGGTTGATTTCAGCCGGGCATCAATGCGCGAAGTAAAAGCAGTGGCGGCCAACTTTTCCAAGGCCGACCTGCAGATGGCTGACCTGTCTGACGCCGACCTTACGGGCGCGAACATGAGCGGCGTGCGCCTCGTGGAAGCCATGCTGCCATGGGCCAACTTGACCCGCGCCAACCTCACCAAAGCCAACCTGACAGAGGCAGACTTGAGCTGGGCGATACTGAGTGGAGCCAACTTGACCGGTGCAGTTTTGGCCGGAGCCAATCTCTCCTGGGCGGAGATGGTGGGCACCAAAAAAGTAGACGCAACCGGGAATACCGTGCTGGACGGCGCTAACTTGCAGAAGGCCGATTTGCGCAGTGCCCGGATGCACGGCGCCAGCCTGGTGGGTGCGCTGCTAAACAACGCAAACCTGAATCAGGCAAATCTGACCGCTGCGAATTTGAGCAAGGCTGAGTTGCGCAGCGCACAGCTGTCCAAAGCAGACCTGCGCCAGGCAATTTTTGCAAAAGCGCAGCTAACCGGCGCTAACCTGCGCGGCGCGGACTTGCGCGAGGCGGACCTGCGCGGAGCTAACCTCACGCGCGCAAACCTTACAGGCGCTAATTTGGAAGGCGCAAAAGTAGATGCGAAAACTCTGATTGGCGTAGAGTCGCTGATCGACGCCACGCTGCCGGACGGCACAATTCAACCAGAGTAAACGGCGCGCCGTTGGCGCAACCGCATGCAACGCCCCCCGGATTTCAAATTCGGGGGGCGTTTTTGGTTGCGAAGATGGCGCCTACGCCAAGCGTAAGCGCCCGGCACTGCCAGCGGACACGCTGCCAATGTGCGCATAAAACTGGCCGCTGGATTGCAGCGCGTGCAGCAAGCCGGCCAGCCCTGCCGGGGCCACCGCCATCAACAAGCCGCCCGAGGTTTGGGGGTCAAACAGCAACTGCTGCTGCCACGCCGCAAGCCCATCCGCGCCGTCCAACCACTGCCGGTAAAACTCAATATTGCGCGTGGTGCCGCCGGGATAAATTTGAGCGCGCGCATACTGCTGCGCACCATCCAACCACGGCAGCGCATCCCAGCGCAGGTTGAAGCTGGTCCCCGATTGGGCGGCCATCTCATGCGCATGTCCCACTATGCCAAAACCGGTGATGTCTGTGGCTGCATGCAGCGCGCCACCCATGCGCCGCCCGGCAAGCATCGCCGTGCGATTTAGTTGCGCCATCACGGCCACACACGCGGCCACATGCGCTGCGCTTGCCATGCCATTCTTTAGCGCAGTTGTGATGGTGCCGCTGCCCAGCGGTTTGGTGAGCACCAGTTCGTCGCCAGGCTGCGCCCCGCCCTTGCTCCAGATTTTTTTGGGATGCGCCAAGCCAATTACCACCAAGCCAAATTTTGGCTCTTGGTCTGCAACGGAATGGCCCCCCGCCAATACCGCGCCGGCTTCACGCACCTTCTCTGCACCGCCCCGCAAAATTTCCTTCAGCACTTCGCCCGGTTGGTCGGCCGGCCAGCACAGCAAGTTGAGCGCAAGCAGCGGATCTCCGCCCATGGCATACACATCGGAAAGTGCATTTGCAGCGGCCACGGCGCCAAACTCGTAGGGGTCATCCACCACCGGCGGGAAGAAGTCCGCCGTGGCAATCACGGCGCGGTCTTCATCTAACTGGTAAACCGCTGCGTCATCCGGCTGCGCAATCCCAGCCAGCAACTGCGGAAACTCCGCCGGGCTAAAAATATTGGCAAGCGAACCAACGAGCTCCCCGAGCACGCGGGGATCCAGTTTGGACGCTCAGCCCGCGCAGGTAGCCAGCGTTGTGAGGCGGATGCCTTTGCCATCTGCAAGCTGCGGGTCAGGGCTGGCGCCGGGCATTTACCAATTCCCCCAATCAGCCCGCGGGCTGCAGCGCCGGTAGGCCGCCATCATCCAATTCAGACTCAAGCCCGGACACTTTATCCGCTTGCCAGCCGGGCGCTCGCTGGATGTCGATATCTCCAAATGGCTCGGGCTGCGAGGCATGCACCATGTGCCGCCGCACCAGCTCCAGCACTGCCAGAAAAGTAGCCACCACTTCAGCCCGCGGCTGTCCCGCATGCAGCAGATTGAAAAACTTGGTGCTCAGCACACTGCCCAAAATGCGGGCAATATGGGCGATTTTGTCCCGCACCAAAAAGCGCGGACGCGGCAGCACACTGGTTACGGCCTGCTGGTCAGTAGGCGGCTGCAGCAGCACGCGCAGCATTGCGCGCATCAAATCGGCTGGGCTTAGTTTTGATAAATCGAGGCGCGGCTCCACCTTGGGCGGCTTGGCCATGCGCACAAATGTCTGGCGTCCCGCCTGCTGGCATTCGAGCAAAAATACGCTGGCATCCTTGAAGCGCTTGTACTCGCGCAGCTGGCGCGCGAGCTCCTCGGCCGGATCCAGCTCCTCCGGCTGGCGCACGGGCGGGCGCGGCAGCAGCGCCTCGCTTTTGATGAGCAGCAGCCGCGCCGCAATCAACAAAAACTCTGCGAGGTCCGCAATCTCATGCTTTTCAAGCTGGCGCACATATGCCAGATACTGGTCAGTCACCTGCGCCAGCGCCACCCGCGTAATGTCCAGCTCCTCGCGCTCAATGAGATGAAGCAGCAAGTCCATCGGACCAGAAAACACTGGCAGCGCAACCGAATAATGCTTGGGAAACATAAATGCAGGCCAAGCATAACACGCAACCCGCCAAAAGCACGCAAAAAACTTGACGCTGCCGGTGCGCTGTGCTATTCTTCTGCCGCGCAGCACAAATGCGCCGAACCCGTTGCGGGGTGGAGCAGTGGTCAGCTCGTCGGGCTCATAACCCGAAGGTCGCAGGTTCGAATCCTGCCCCCGCTACCTTGCATCAGTCAGTAGAGTGCAACGCGCCCTACTGACTGGTCGTTTATGGCCTGCGCAGTCGCTTGGCGGGGTAGCTCAGTGGCAGAGCAGGGGACTCATAAGCCCTTGGTCGAGAGTTCGACTCTCTCCCCCGCCACTTAGCTTCATTAAGTAAATTCGGCCAGCGAAAAATTTTATCCAGTGAAATAGGTAGCGCACGCCAGTGCCGGGCGCGGCGAATGATTTACAGCCCGAGCCGGCTGCACCGCAAAGCCTAACAGCTGCCTGCCCGCTGGCTGGCACACATCCCGCCTGTGCGCGGCATAAGCCCAATCCCGGCGCCAGCGCTCGCAGCGGACATAGCCGCGTGAATTGTTAGCCACACTGTGAACTACGCATAAGGCCAGCCGCAGTTTTTAGCCGCGCTTTATGGGCATGGCAACCAGCGCAACGTAAATTGGTGGTTGAGGACGCGGCTAGATGACCCCCACCCCGCCCACACGCTGGCGCACCCAGGCGCAAGCCAGCCTGGATGCCGGCGATCCGCCCGCAGCCATCACCAGCCTGCTTGAATATTTGAGTGCCATCCCGGAAGACGCCGCCGCGCTTGTGTTGTTGGGCGACTGCTATCTGGGGCTTGGAGCCGGTGCATGTGCACACGCCAGCTACGTACTGGCGCAGCGCTTTGGCGCACAGGTGGCCACCCGCTTGCGCGTCGCCGAAATGTCCGAGGAGCACGGCGCGCCCGGGGATTGGCTGCAAACTTCAGGCCTGCCGCACAACGCGCGCAGTTTGTTTGAGCGCATCTGCCCACTCCCGGACGCCAGCGCCGAACACTGCCCGCCCACCCCAACCGCCGAACAAGCTCAACATCTGATGCAGCGCGTGCTGCAAGGTGCCGACCCATCCGGTGAAGTGCGCCTGCGCTACGCGGATGTAATGCGTTCTCTGCCGCCACTTTTGGAGCTGGCAGCAAGCCGGGCCATAACAGAGGGCACGCCCGGCAGAGCAGTAACTTTGCGGGCGCTCATAAAGGATTTGTCAGCACCAGCTTCAAATTAGCAAGAAAATCTTAGTTTCGCGCAATGAATTCTGTCTTACCGCCCATTTGGGCGGTTTTTTTGTTGTATTTCTGCGCCAGAACTAATAAATCGCTGGAAACGGTTACGAACAGCCCCGCCCGTCGTCAAGTTCACCCCCAAACTGCCGATTACTACGTAGGCAAATATCAGCTCAGCACCCCAGCAAGGGTGCGGCTGCCTTGCATTGCATTTTTAATTATTGCTGAACAACAGTAAGTTGACCGGAGTATTTATTTTGGAGCAGACAGCTTCCATCACAGCACCAGACGGGTCGGCAACGGCCGCAGTCATGAGCACCACCAATGGATCCGCAACCAAGGATCGCACGCTGGTGGCGTTGACGAGTGCAGAGGTAAAGCTGATCAAGCGCTTGCGTGGGTTGGACCAGGCGCAGTATCTGATGGTCGTCTCGGTGGATCGCAGTGGACCAGTAGCAGTGGCGCTGCTGGGCAGCGCGCAGCTTGAGAAGCTGGGCTAAGCGCACGGACGGCACGCATGGCAATTCGTGATTCCTTGCTCACTGCGACGCTGGGAGCAAGTGCGTTGATGGGACGGCATGCCGACGGCGGCATGCGAGTTGAACACGGGAACAATGGCCCGCCGGGTGAACACCCGACGCCAGCCCAGAGTGGCGGCCGCAACGGAAATTTGCGGCAACCAGCTCCGGGCAACGGCCAAACAAATTATGCGAGCGGGCATTCCAGCATCGTGAGGGACGCGGCCGGAATGCATGAAGTTTTTAAGCCCCGGCTCAGCAGTGAAAAAACTGCTTGCCGGAACCAGATTAATCGTTGAGAACACACGGAGGAGTGGTTACTATGAGTAAATCAACATCGATACTCCCACGTGCACTAGCAGACGGAATGCAATATGTATTCCTGGGCGTACTTGCGCTGGCAGTTTTGCTTGCGCCGGTTACGGCCAAACCCTTTGCGTTGCACGCCCCTACGACCGCGGCTCTGGCCGCACCAGTTGGATTCCTGATGGAGTCCGCCGCACGCTTTAGCAGCGCCGCCAACGCGGCACCGGCTGAAGCGCAGAAAATGCGCGCTGCTAGTGCGGCGCCACAGCGCGGAGACAACTACCAATGGCACCCCGCGGTGGCCGCGGCTGCGCCGTTAACCGGCACCATCTATGTGGTGCAGTCTGCCGGCTTCACACAAGTATCGGAAGGCAACGGGTCTGACGACTACGCGATTGTGCTTTCGAAGGCGCCGAGCAGTTTTGTCTCGATTACGGTGAGCGATGTGGCTGGCCAGCTACAGGTTGGCACAAACACCACCACATATTTAGCATCTTTGGACCTAATGTTTACGTCGTCCAACTGGTTTGTGGCGCAAATGGTCAGCGTTAGGGCAGTAAACGATAGCGTCTTCGAGGGCAAGCACTTCGCAACAATCACGCATACGGTGTACTCGTTGGACAGCCAGTACATGGGCGTAATTGCCGCAAGCGTTACCGCCGGCATCGACGACAACGACAACGGGATTGATATTCAGCAGAGCGGCCGTTCCACAGATCTCAGCGAGAGCAACACAACTGGAGACACGATTCAGGTGCGGCTGGTAACCCAGCCTACCGGTCCGGTGACTGTGAGCGCGATCGCGACCAGCCAGGCGTATTTGCGCGCCACCGCCAGTGCTGTTCTGAACCCACAGAGCACCACGTCCCTCACGTTCACCTCCTCCAACTGGAGCGTGCCGCAGACGGTGTATGTATCCGCCAGCGACGACTCCGTCAATGAGGGCACCCACACTGCGTCAATTACCTTTAGCGCGGACAGCGCCGACAAGTTCTATGACAACGACGGCGTGTTCGCGGGCGTGGCGATTACCAGCTTCTCTACTTCTACCGTGGTGACAAACATGGTGGATAACGCAGCCGGCGCCACAACAAGCACCACCACCGCCACCTCAGTGACGGCCAACATTACAGACAATGACGGCAAGGCAGTGCTTGAACAAAGTGACGGCCGGACCTTCGTAAAGGAAGGTGCAGCGCTTGGGGACACATACACCTTGCAGCTGGCCAGTAAACCCACGGACGACGTGTCTATCACAATTGCCGTGCAGGCCACCACCGCGTCCACCGTGTCCACCATCGTAAGCCAGATTCTGGTGAGCCCAACAAGCCTCACGTTCACGCCTAACAACTGGGACGTGCCGCAGACCGTTACGGTCAGGGCAGTGGATGACGTGACCATAGAAGGTATGCACACAGCAACCATCACGCATACCATCCGGAGCACTTCGGCTACCACTGGCCTGGTAACGGATGGCAACTTCAACAATACGGGCATTGAAAAAATCAAGGTTGTAATTCTGGACAATGACACTGCCAACCTTGGCGGCGCAGACTTTGATGGCGACGGGCGTACCGATCTCGCGATCTACCGGCCCAACACCGCCCAATGGGTCTACCGCCAGGCCAACAACCAGGCTGTGGGTTCGATCACCTGGGGCATTGCCGGCGGTGCGGACGTACCAGTGAATGGCGACTTCGATGGCGATGGATTTTCGGACCCGGCCGTGTATCGGCCCGCTACAGCCCAATGGTTTGTGAAGGGCTCATTCAATGACGACTTCACTGTAACCACCTGGGGGCTGGCAGGCGGCTCCGACGTGCCCGTACCGGCCGACTACGATGGCGATGGCGTCACGGACCGGGCGATTTTCCGCCCCTCCACGGCGCAGTGGATCATCCGCAAATCATCCTCGGGCACAGCACAGGTGGAAACCTGGGGTGTGCAGCTGACGGCCGGCGAGGTTCCAGTGCCCGGCGACTTTGATGGCGACACGAAGGCAGACGTTGCAATCTATCGCCGCTCAACAGCGCAGTGGATTGTGAAGCGCTCATCTGATGGGGCGACTTCTGTAAACACATGGGGCGAAGCCGGCGGCGCCGACATCCCGTTGGTGGCAGACATGGACGGCGACAAGAAGGCGGACCGCGTGGTGTACCGGCCCTCAACCTCCCAATGGTTCACGTATCTCTCGCTCACCGGCGCAGCCAGTGCGGTGACGTGGGGTGCAGCGGGCACCACCGATGTGCCAGTAGTGGCTGACTTTGACAAGGATGGCAAGAGCGACAAGGCAGTCTTCCGCATCTCAACCGGGCAATGGTTTGTGAAGTTGACCAGCTTTGAGGACGGCGACTATCGGCAGGCATATGTAGTCACATGGGGCGAGGCTGGAAGCCGGGACTACCCGCTGCCGGCCCCGGACTTTGATGGCAACCAGGTGCCCAATTAGTACAGCGACAAGCACATCGGCTGTGAGCGCCGGAGCCTTGCAAGGTTCCGGCGCCCACACCGGCGCATTAGTGAACATTCAAACGGACCAAGACAGGAGCATCCTTTCAGGAAAAGGAGACTAGTATCATGATAAAGAAATCAAAAAATCAACTATCGGCTGCCAGCCGGCGCGTAGGGCGCTGGGGCTTGCGTCTCATTGCGGCGCTCACGCTTGCGCTGGGGCTTACAACGGCCTTCGGTGCAGCCGCGCCGGCCTTTGCCGCACCAGGCATTCCGGACCCAGGCCTCATAAACCTGCCCGGCATCAGCGGCATCTCGTATCCCGGCCACTCCGGTGTGCATCGCACGCTGATCCTGTTGGTGCAGTCTGCTAACCAGGCAAGCTTGGGCACCAGCGCCAACAGCTGGGTGCAAAAGTTCTTTGGTCCCACTGACAGCGTAAACCACTACCTCAAAGAGGTGTCTTACAATCAATTCAGCCTGATGGGCGGATACGAGGCCTACGGTGCTGCAAATGACGGTGTTGTCGGCTGGCTGACCATCGCCGGCACGCATCCGGACATTACCAGCGCGATCCTGTTGAACCAGAGCAGGGGCGGCGCATCCGAGACCATTGTAACCGCGGCCATCAACGCGTCAAACGACTACGTGAACTACAACGACTATGACCAGAACGGCGACGGCATCCTGACCGTCAACGAACTGGAGCTGGTGGTGGTAGTGGCCGGTTATGAAGCCGAGTACGGCACGGTGTGCGGTACCTCTGCCATCAACACAGTCTGGAACCATCGCTCCACTCTGGCCACAGCAGTGACGGTGGATGGCACCAGCGTTGGCACCAAGGGTTACATGATTGCCGGCGAGCGCCACTGCAGCGCCACGGTGGCTGAGCATGATGCCACCATCGGCATCTTTGCCAAGCTAATGGGCTACAACCTCGGCATGCCGGCAATGTATGACACAGACAGCGCGGCTACGGTGCAGGGCTACGGCTTGGGCGTCTATGACCTGATGGGCAGCGGCTTCTTCAACCGCAAGCTACCCAACACCGATGAAGGCATGTGCAAGAGCACCACTGCCGCAACATGCGTGGCAGGCGACATCAACAACTACAAGGGTTCGTCGCCGGCGCACCCGTCTGCGTTCCTCAAATGGTATATGAACTGGGTAACACCCGAACGCATCTCCGGCACGCAGAATGTGGCGCTGGGCCAGGTGGAAACCAACAAGCGCATTGTGCAAATGCGTGAGAATCCACAAGGCTTGGACTGGAACCGGGATGTAAGCATTGGCCGCCACGACGGCACTAAACAATACGGCCAGGGCGAGTACTTCCTGATGGAAAACCGCCAGCGCGTTGGCTATGATGTGGGCCTTCCCGGCTGCGGTCTGCTCATCTACTCCGTGGATGAGACGGTAAACAGCTCCGGCACAGTGGCGATGAATGATGAAGCCCACAAGCTGGTAGATTTGGTTGAGGCAGACGCCCTCTCCCATCTGGACAGCATATCCAGCGGGAATTCCGGAGACGTCAATGACTTTTACCCGGGCGGCACTGCCAACCGTACGTTCAACAGCACTTCTTCGCCAAACAGCAATCTTTATGGCGGACGGGCCAGTGGCGTTAGCGTAACCAACATGACCAACCAGTGCCTTGCCACAATGTCCGCAGACGTAGCCGTCACAAATGAGGCCACCTTGCGCAAGGTAACGCGGGAAGAGTCCGCGGGCAGCACAATTGTTACCGAGGGCAGCAGCACCGGCACGGACAGCATCACCATATCAATCAACACCCAGCCGCTCTCCAGAGTTTCCGTGACGGTCACCGACATCTCTGCCACCCGCCAGGTGCAGATAACCACCGGTACCGCGGAGCAGATCCTCGCCGGAACGGTCAGCACGGTCGTCACCAATACAGTGACGCTGTTCTTCGACAATTTCAACTGGACCATACCGCAGCAGGTGAACTTCACTGCGGTCAACGACTCCACGGCTGAAGGCGACCACAATGCGATTGTCACCTTCGCAGTGCAAAGCAACGACCTGGACTTTAACGGCTTGCTGGTGGACAAGATTCGCATCAATATTGTGGACAACGACCCCGGTGTGCTGCTCACAAATACTGACGGCAGCATCGATGTGCAGGAAGGCGACACCGGTGGCGACACCTTTACACTGCGGCTGATGACACAGCCCACCTCGCAGGTCTCTATCACAATGGGCGACAGCTCGCAGCTGACTGTAATGCCGGTCAGCCTGCTGTTCACCTCAAGCAACTACTCGTCGCCGCAAACCGTCACCGTAAGAGCGGTGGACGACGCCACGGTTGAGGGCACGCACACCGGCATGGTTACCTTCCTAGCGGCCAGCTCGGACAGCAACTACAATGCTGTGACAATCGTTGGCCTATCTACTGCGGCATCCGGGTCGAGCACGCTTGCACGCATCCGTGACAACGACACGCGCGTGAGAATCACGGAGTCCAACGGCTCTACCAAGATGAAAGAGGGTGGCAGCGACACATATACCATTGTGCTCACAACGCAGCCCAGTGCAGAAGTAAATGTGACCCTGACCGTCAGCGGGCAGGATGTGGCAGTGCTGCAAACCACACTCACATTCACCTCCGTCAACTATGCCGTGCCGCAAACCGTGACGGTGAACGGCTTCCGCGACAACTTTATCGAAGGCGCGGAAACCTTCACTATCTCGCACCGCGCCTATAGCACGGATACAAATTACCAGCTCCAAGGCAGTGGGAACAGTACTACCAGCATCGACACCGTTATTGTGCGGGTACTGGACACAAACGGCGCAAACGCGGGTGCAGACTTTGACGGCGATGGCCGCTCGGACCATGCCGTATACCGCTCCACAAGCGGGCAGTGGTTTGTGCGCAACTCCACTACCGCGGCAGCCAGCGTAGTTACATGGGGTGAGGCGCGCGCCGGCAGTTCGCATGAGGTGCCTGTAACCGGGGACTACGATGGCGACGGCAAGGCGGACCACGCCGTCTACCGCCCGGCCACGGCGCAATGGTTTGTGCGCCAGTCTGCAGACCAGACCGCAGCCGTAATGGTGTGGGGCCTGGCGGGTGGCGGAGACATAGCCGTCCCGGCAGACTTCGACGGCGATGGCAAGACCGATCGCGCGGTCTACCGCCCGAGCACGGCACAGTTCTTCGTCTACCTCTCCAGCACCGGCAAGGTGGCGGATGTGGTGACGTGGGGCCTCGCCAATGGCGGCGATGTGCCGGTGCCGGGTGACTATGACGGCGACGGCAACACTGACTACGCGGTGTTCCGTCCAAGTACGGCGCAGTGGTTCATCAAGAAGTCCAGTGACGGCCTGGCGCAGGTAACCACATGGGGCACGGCGGTGGGCAGTGGCACGGCGCATGACATCCCGCTGGCGGCAGACTTTGACGCTGACGGCAAAACCGACTTGACCGTATACAAGCCGGCAACTGCGCAATGGTTTGTGCTGAAGAGCAGTACTTCCTCGGTACTGGTAAGTACCTGGGGGATTGCTGGCAGCACAGACATACCGATGATTGGCGACTATGACGCCGATGGCAGCACCGACCTGGCGGTGTACCGGCCCACCACGGCGCAATGGTTCATCAAGCAGTCCAGCGATGCAGTGCCCATGGTTACAACCTGGGGTATTGCGGGCGGAACGGACTGGCCAATCCCTGCTCCGGAGTTCACAACAGACTTCGATCCGTACTACTAACACGGGAAAGGCGGGCATCCGGTGCGGCTGCCCGCCCCACCCTTTGGTTAGAAAAAGGGGCGGGCTGCCAACCATGGCAGCCCGCCCCTTTTTGATTTGTAATTAGCGATCACGCCGATGGCGGGCGCGCAGCACGCGCAACCGCGCTTTGTGCATCCGCCCTCACAATGCAGCGCACAACATATGCGGACTGTTAGCTGGATTGCAAGCGCGAACCGCGCGCCCGTTCACGCCGGATTAATCGCGGCTTACTAAATCGTTTACGGAGGCGCGCCGCCACAAATTCTAAACTCTGAGCCATGCAACTGTGCAGCAAACCAGCCCCGCGCAATCGGCAACCACTCCCGCACCATGGATAACGCACTTTCCGTTGCGCTCATGCGCGAGCTGCAGGCGCTGCTGGCCAATGGCAACAGCGCGCCGGACACGCCGCTGCTGCTTGATGTTTTGTTTTCCTACCGCCAGTTGCTCGGCCGTCTGCCGGAGTTTGACGGTGTAGACGCCTTCCGCGACCGGCTTGCGGGCTGCAACCTCTTCGACTACGTGCGCTCCTTGCTCAGCGCGCCGGAGTTTCAAGCGCGCATCTATGACATGCCGGACTCCGACCTCGCAGTGATGGCGCAGCTGCCCGACAACCTGCGCCTGTGGTTTTATTTGAAGGATCGCACCGTGGGTTTGCAAATTGCGCTGGGGCGCTACGAGCCGGAGGTGCTCGGCGCACTGGCTGGCTTGCTCAAGCCCGGCATGCACTGCGTGGATGTGGGCGCCAACATCGGCCTGTTCACTGTCTTGATGGCGGCTGCGGTTGGCCCGGCGGGCGGCAGTGTGCATGCCTTCGAGCCATTCCCCTCTGCGTTTGCGCTGCTGGAGCGCAACTGCGCAGAGAACCAGCTGCAGCATTCGGTGCAGCTGCATGCGGCAGCGTGCCACGCAGCCAGCGGCAGCATCACCATCTTCTCAAACCCAAATCCCTTCGGCAACATGGGCCACATGTTTACGCCCCACCACGCAGGCGCCAGCATCACCACCGGGATGGTGGCACTCACAGTGCCGCAAGTGGCGGTGGATGAAGCCGTGCCGGCGGACAAGCGCATCGGGCTGGTGAAGATTGACATTGAGGGCGCCGAGCCGCATGCCTTGCGCGGCATGCAGCGCATCCTGCAGCGCGACCGGCCAATATTGCTGGCGGAGTTCAACCCATACTGCCTGCGCAACATGAACGAATCCGACCCGGCCGAATACCTCGCTCAACTGCGCAGCTACAACTACCGCGTGCTGGATCTGGCCGACTACTTGCGCGGGTCCGACCAGCAGTTTGAGTACCACCCCACTGCGGGTGAGACCCTTACGCAGCTGGTGTGCCTGCCAAACTAAAGCATGCAGCCCAACCGCTTGCCAACACCCCCCGCACTCCCAGCAGCAGCCGGCCAGCTTCCCGTCATCTGGGAGTCGCCCATCTTTGATTACACTGGCTACGCCACCGCCTGCCGCACCGCTGTGCTGGGACTGGCACGCGGCGGCACACGTTTGCGCCTGCTGCCCAATGACCTGCACTCGGATGAATGTGAGGGCCTGAACCCGCAAGACAAGCAGCTGCTGCAAAGCCTGACGCAGACCGCTGTATCGACCGGCATTGGCGTGTGCTACGAGCAGCCCATCCGGCCCGGCACCACCTTTGATGTGTTTCGCGCGTTTCGCGAACGCCACCCGAACCTGCACAAGTACGTGGGCGCCACAAAATTTGAGACCAACAACCTGCCCGCTGCCTGGGTGCACGCGTGCAATGCAATGGACGAGGTGTGGGTGCCTTCGCGCTTTGCACAAGAGACATTCATGCGCGTCGGCGTTGCACCGGAGAAGCTCCAGATAGTTCCAGAGGCGATTGACCTGAGCTTGTTTCAGCCGGGCAATACCAGCCCCCTGCCCATTGCAAACCGGCGCACTTTTAACTTCCTGAGCGTGTTCCAGTGGAGCGTGCGCAAAGGCGTGGATGTGCTGCTCACAGGCTACCGGCGCGCGTTTCAGGCGCAAGATGATGTATCGCTGACGCTGCGCGTATACAGCGGCGACGGCCAGTCTGCGCGGGCACCGTTGATGCAATTACTGCGCGAGCTGAACTGGAAAGAAGGCCGCGACCCCACCATCATTTTGCTGGACAGCTACCTGCATGCGGACCAGATGCCGGCGCTGTTTGCAGCTGCCGATGCTTTTGTGCTGCCCACGCGCGGCGAGGGCTGGGGCCTGCCGTACATGGAAGCGATGGCGATGGGCGTGCCATGCATTGCCACCCGCTGGGGCGGCTCGACAGAATTTATGACTGACGCCAACTCGCTGCTGCTGGACATTGACGGGCTGGTGGAAATGGATGACCCCGAGTTTCTGCATCACAACCCGCACTTCCGCGGGCACCGCTGGGCCAATCCGTCCGCCGAGCACCTGGCGCACCTGATGCAGGCGCTGGCAGCCAACCCGCAGCGCGCCCGCGAAATTGGCGCACGCGGGCATGCGGACTTGCACCAAAATTGGGGGCCGCCGCGCGTGGCAAAAGCCATCGCAGCCCGGCTGCAAGCCCTCAGCGCGCAGCCCGCGCGCCGCGCCCACAGCAGCGCTGCCACCACCACCCTGCTCAAAGATTTGCCGGTCACATTTCAGTCGGCCATTTTTCATTTCGGCGGCTATGCATGGCGCGGACGCAGCGATATCACCAGCCTGCACAGCGCGGGCGTGCCCGTGCGCGCGGTGGATCTGACCGCCAACACTTTTTACATCAACCAGCTGAGCGCAAGCGAGCTGAACGCATGGCGCACGCTGGAGCGCCGGCCGGTGCGCAAAGGCGTTTTTGTTGTGCACAATGTGCCCGTCTCCAACCGTGGCGAGGCGGTGTTTCCAAAGCTGCGCCAGCGCAACCCGGGCTACAACGCCTACGTGGGATTTGTGGCCACGGAAGTGGACGGCGCGCCCGCCGACTGGGTGGCGGCGTGCCATGCGATGGATGAAACCTGGACGGTGAGCAAATTTGTGCGCGATGCACTGGTGCGCTCCGGCCATGATCCGCTGCGCGTGTTTGCAATGCGCCCGGGCATTGACGCCAGCCTGTACAACCGCGCATTGCTTGAGGCGCTGCCGATTGCGGGCCAGCGCGGCTTTACATTTCTGTCCGTGTTTGAGTGGGCGCACCGCAAGGGCTGGGACGTGCTGTTGCGCGCCTTCTTCTCTGCGTTCTCTGCAGCGGATGATGTGTGCCTGGTGCTGCGCGCCTATGACAGCCATAGCAGCGCGGCACTGCACGAGCGCATTCAGGAATTTGCGCGCACGCATGGCTTTGACACCGGCCGCCTGCCGCATTGCATTGTGCTCAACGAAGACCTGCCGACGAAGGACCTGCCACGCCTGTACGCAGCCGCGGATGCATTTGTGCTGCCGTCGCGCGGCGAGGGCTGGGCGATCCCGTGCATGGAGGCCATGGCTGCCGGCCTGCCCACAATTGCCACCAATTTCGGCGGCCAGCTGGATTTTATGAATTCAGATGTGAGCTACATGCTTGACTACAAGCTTGCGCCGGTTAGCGCGGCGGGCTGGAACGAAAACGAAAATACTGTGCAATACAAGGGCTTCAACTGGGCCGAGCCTTCGGTTGAACATTTAACTCGAATAATGCGGGACGTGTTTGAAAACCGCGCAGCTGCCGCCAGCCGCGGACGGGCTGCGCGCGCCTGGATTGCACGCGAGTTCACGCCCGAGACTGGCGCAAACTGCATGCTGCCGCGCCTGCGTGCACTGGCGGCGAGTGCTGCCGGCGGGCGTGATTTTGCGGCACTGCGCACGGCGATGGCGGCCCACAACTGGCCGGCGGCCGCAGAGCTGGCCGTGGCTGCGCGCGCTGCGCAGCCGTTTTCTGGTGACGCATACATGCTTGCAGCGGACTGCGAAGTGGAAGCCGGCCACACGGCACAGGCGCTGGAGCTCTACCGCGCTGCGGCGCTGCGCGGCAACGGCCTGGCCGCCCTGCGCCGCATGGAAGCATTGGGCAAAGTTGGCAGTAAAGTTTCCCAAGTTGCGCAGTTGGGCAGCGGCAGCTGATGCTGACCCCGCGCCACCAAATGCGCATCCGCACGCAGCGCATGCGGCTGCTTGAAGAGCATGTGCTGCGCACCCGCCAACCTGCAGCAAGCCCGCAGCTGCCGCGTTTGCCCGCGCCCGTTGTGCCCGTTGCACTGTGGCACAACATGCTCTGGTGCCTGGCAGTGCAGCCGCAGCCATTGATGGCAGACGCACCGGCCGCCTCCACAACCTCCTGACCCGTCCGCCAAAAATTTAGCTTTACGCGCGCTTCAACGCCGGCTTACGCCGGCTTTATGGAGTGAATGTCGGGCGCGTGATTAAATCCTGCCATGGAGCTTTCCATCAGCCCCGTGGCTTGCTGGATTCATGTGGCGCTCGCAACGCCATTCGGATTCCGCGCAATCGCCAGCGGCAACGCACCACCCGGCATGGGCACATGCCTGTAAACGCTAATCCCAACGCACACTTGCACAGCAAGTGGTCTGCGCCGCTGCTTTGCTTTGACGGCTACGCAACAGTGGCACGCGCGAGCGTGCAAGCGCTGGTGCGCAGCGGCGTGCAGGTTGAAGTTGAGCCATTCAACACCGACCCGAATTACATGCGCCTGCTGGACGCACAGTCTGCCGGAGATTGGGCGCAAATCCTCAAGCAGCGTGTGGGACCCGGGGTGCACGTAACCTACAACCTGCCCGTCTCACCCACCGATCAGCAGAATGTGTTTGCCACGCAGCGCTTGCAGCATCCCGGCCATCTGGCCTACGTGGGCGCATCCATGCTGGAGACGGACCGCGTGCCCGCCAGCTGGGTGCGCGCCTGCCAGTCCATGGATGAAATTTGGGTGCCCACGCACTTCAACCGCGATACGTTTGCAGCTTGTGGCATTGAAGCCCACAAGCTGGCCGTGGTGCCGATGGGGCTGGACATGCAGCAGTACAACCCGCTCAAAGTGCAGCCGCTGGAGATTAATGGGCGCAAGGGCTTCATGTTTCTCTCTGTGTTTGAGTGGACCCTGCGCAAAGGCTGGGATGTGCTGCTTGCCGGCTACATAAAGGCGTTCAGCGCCAGTGATGATGTGTGCCTCGTCATCAAGGCGCACGGCGGGCGTAAAAAGGTTTCCATTCGGCAGCAGGTGGACGAATACCTGCGCACACTTGGGCGCTCCCCGGAAAGTGCGCCTTCCATCATCGTAATCAGCCAGAAACTTTCGCCGGTGGAGATGCAGCGCCTGTACCGCGCTGCGGATGCGTTTGTGCTGCCCACGCGCGGCGAAGGCTGGGGCCTGCCATACATGGAAAGCATGGCGCTGGGCGTGCCCGCGATTGCCACGGGCTGGAGCGGACACACTGAGTTCATGACGGCGGAGAACAGCTATCTGCTGGACTACCAGCTGTCGCCCGTCTCCGAGGCGGCCTGGCGCGACAACCGCAACTCTGAAATATACAAGGGGCACTACTGGGCCGAGCCGAACCTGGATGACTTGATTGCAACCATGCGCGCGGTGCATGCCAACCCGGCCGCAGCGCAGGCGCGCGGCCAAATTGCGCGCGCCCATTTGGAGGCGCACTTTAACTGGGATGCACCCGCGCGCGCCATGCTGCCGCGCCTGCGCGCGCTCACAGAGCAGCAGCCCGCACACCAGCAGGCCGTGCGCCCGCAGCCCATGCCCGGCAGCGACACCCGCCCGGCCAGCAAGTGGGCGGCACCGCTCTTCACTTACGGCGATCAGGGCTGGCTGGCGCGCAGCTTTGTGCGCAGCCTGGATGCTGCGGGGCACGATATTGGCGTGCGCACGCTGGGCAAAGACCCGGAGTTTCTGGGCAAGCTTTCCACGCCGGCGCGCATGCGCTGGGATGTGATGCAAACGGCCCCGGACCAGCAGGCTGTGTATGTGGCGCAGGCACAGCCCACAGTGGGCCTCAGCCCGCAAAATGTATACGCCGAGCTGCGCCGCAACAACCCCGGCCATCTGGCGTATGCGGCCGTTGCGTATGCGGAAACCGAGCAGGCGCCCGCGCATTGGGCGCAGTACTGCAAGTCCATGGACGAAATTTGGACGCCGGGCGAATTCAGCCGCGCCGCGCTAATTGCCGGCGGCGTGGAGCCGCAGCAGGTGCACGCCCTGCAGCCCGGCATCGACTGCCGCCTCTACGATCCTGCGCGCACCGCGCCGATTCAAATTGACGGGCAGCAGGGCTACACCTTTCTATCCGTTTGCGAATGGACATTGCGCCAGGGCTGGGACGTTTTGCTGCGCGCCTACGTGCAAGCCTTCGACCGCAGTGACAACGTGTGCCTGCTGCTGCGCCCGCCGCGCGGCGACACACTGGGCACCGCATACATTGAGGAGCAGCTGGACGCGTTCCTCGCCACGCTGGGCTGTCCGCGTTCGCAAGCGCCGCGCATCATTGTGCCCAGCGGCTTCCTGGGCGAAGAAAACTTCCCCGCCCTGTACGCATCAGCCAACGCATTTGTTTTGCCCACCCGCGGCGATGCGTGGAGCGTGCCGTTGATGGAAGCCATGGCGATGGGGCTGCCAACGGTAGCCACGGGCTGGGGCGGCCACACGGCGTTTATGCTGCCGGATAACAGCCACCTGCTGGATTATGAACTGCTGCCCGTTTCCGACGCAGCGCGCTCCGAAGGCCAGGGGCTGGCAATGTACCAGGGGCTGCGCTGGGCCGAGCCGGACGCCGCCCAGCTGGCACGCACCATGCGCACGCTGTTTGAAAATCCGGAAGCCGGCGCACAGCGCGGTGCACTGGCGCGCCAGCACATGGCGGCGCACTTTACGCCGCAGGCCACTGCCGCGCAGCTCGGCGCGCGCATTGCGGCGCTGCATAGCCGGCGCCCGGCAGCAGCCCACCCGCTGGCAGCGCGCAGCCAGCACCCGGCCGCAGCCAGCACCGCCATGCGGGTGCTGCTCGTTGGCCACCCGGACTCGCCCATCAATCCCGGCCCGGAGACTAGCGCACTGCTGGCACAGCGCGACAGCCTGCGTGCCGCCGGCATGCAAGCCGATGTATCCGTGGACTGGCGCCCCGACGGGCGCGCATACGACGTGGCGCATGTGCATGGCATTCAAGCGCCGGATGTGACCGCGCAGCAAATTCACGCGCTGCAGGCGGACGGCGTGCCGGTAGTGCTCTCGCCGCACCACTGGGACCAAAGCGAATCGCTGTGGGCGGAGATGGCGATTGGCAAGATGCTCTCAGAGAGCAGCGAGGACACTGACACGCGCGCCTACTTGCGCCGCATCGGCGAGTCATCACTGCTGGTGGAAGGCCGCACGCGCTACAACTTGAACCCGGCCAGCCTGGTGTACCTGCACGACCAGCGCGATGTAACCAACCTGGCGCGCCATCTTGCGCCCGACAGCTTTGCCGAACTGGCGCTGCTCAACCGGCAGCTGGCGGCAGCGCATGTGCCGGCCACCGTTGTGCGCGCCGGCGTCCCCGCCCAAGCGCAGCCGGCTGCGCCGGATGCCTTCACAGAGCGCTACGGCATGCGGGACTTTGTGATTGTGCTTGGCTCTGTGGAGCCGCGCAACAACCAGCTGCTGCTGCTGTATGCGTTGCGCAACACAGATCTGCCGGTGGTGATTGTGGGGCCGGTGCCCTACCCGGAGTATCTGCGCAAGTGCGAGCAAGCCGCCGCGCCCACTACGCTGTTCCTGGAACGCCTGCCGGCTGGCATGCTGCATTCCGCGCTGGCAGCTGCGCGTGTGTTTGCCCTGCCGGGCTGGTGGCAGTCCGCGCCCAGCGCCGCACTGCTGGCAGCACTTTCCGGTTGCAGCATTGTGCTGGGAGACCGCGGCGGCGAGAAGGAATATCTGGGCGCAGATGCGTACTACTGCGATCCCGCCAGTGTGCAATCAATTGGCGCTGCCGTCTTGCGCGCGTATGCCGGCCACGGCGAGCGCACAGCGCAGCGCGCCGCACTCGCGCAGCGCATTGCAGCGCAATATTCCGCCGCCCTTCAGGCCCAGCAGCTGGCGGAGCTGTACCGCGGTGTGCAGGCAGACAGCATGCAGAACCCCGCCGCAAATGCCAAGCTGGCCATTCAAAGCACGGCAAAAATTGCGGAGCTGGACGGCTACCATGTGGAGGCAGAAGCTCAGCTGCTGGCTTTGCTGCAGGCGGACCCGGCCAACACGGCGGCCGCGCGCCAGCTGGCACGCTTGCACCTGCGCCACGGGCGCCTCACGGAAGGCGCTGCAATGCTGCAGCAAACACTGCGCGGTGACCCGCATGATTTTGACAGCGTGCACCGCCTGGGCGCTGCGCTGCGCCAGCTGGGCCGGCTGGATGAAGCCGCAGCCTTGCTGGAGAGCGCACTTGACTTCAACACCGGGCGCACCGAGCTGGTGCTGGTGCTGGCCCAGGTGCGCGTGGATCAGCGCAAGTTTTTGGAGGCAGAGAAGCTGCTGGCGCAGCTGGTGGAAGATCTGCCCAACGACCCGCATGTGCTGGTGGCGCAAGGCGATTGCGTGCTAGCCCGCGGCAAAGCCGACGATGCGTTGTTCTGTTATGAGCGCGCGCTGCACAATGTACCCAACTACAAGCCCGCTGCACAGCGCCTGCTGCATTTGCAAACAGCGGCCGCTGCACGCTCCGACGCAGTAAATCTGGGCGGCGCGGTTGCAGCAGCCACGGCCGCAGCCGCTGCGGAAGCGCTGATCCTGCGCCAGCTGCAGGATGCGGACCTGACCACCGTACTGCATCAGCACAAGCCGGAGCTGGACCGCAACTTTGTGCGCCTGATGCGGCTGGTGGCGGAGACGGCGCAAGGCGACGGGCGCGGTGCGCTGGCTGCGCAGCTCTTCAAGCTGGCGGACGAGATGGTGCACATTCACGGCCCGCGTGTGCGCGAACTGGACGACACAAGCACAAGCGCCGACGCGCTCTTTGGCGCCGTACAGCAAGCGGAAGAACTGCTGACAGCGCGCGACATAGCCGGCGCGCATAGCGCCCTGCGCAGCGCACTGCAGCTTGCGCCGGATGACACCTGGCTCAGCGTGGCCAACGGGCTGGCTATGATTCGGCAGGCAGACTTCGCAGGCGCGCAGCGCGCCTTTGCCCAAGCCGTGCTGGTAAACCCGCGCTTTGCGCCGGCGTACGCCCGCCTTGCGGGCAGCCTGCTGGAGCTGGGCCGCACGCACGAGGCAGGCCAGGCCGTGCAGCGGGCGCTGGCTTTGGACCGCACACATCCGCAGGCGCTGCGCATGCTGGCCACGCTGAACGCAACGGCCCAGGCAGCCCCGCGTTCTGCGCGCAGCTACGCCGATGTGCTCACCAAGCTGCCGTTTGACTTGGATGCATTGCTGCAGCTGGGGGATTTCTACGCGCAAGCCGGCGACTGGAGCTCTGCGCGCGCCGTGTATACGCGCGCGGTAGACATTGACAGTAGCAGCGCACCCGCTGCGGACCGCCTGCGGCAAGCCAAGGCCCATACCGGACCGCTGCCGCAACCAGACTTTGAGCCAGACAACGCGCAGCTGATGCCCACCCCACCCGCCGCACAAGCAGTCATCACGGCTGCGCTGCCCACCCACCACTCAACAGTAACTGCGGAGCTGGAAGCGCCCGCTTTGGCACCAGCTGCACAACCACTCGCCGCAAATACCACAACCCTGGCACTGCGTTGGGGTGGCAGCATTTTGGATTACAGCGGCTACTCGTGGCTCTCGCGCCAAATATTGCGCGGCCTCGACCAGCCGCAGCTGGCGCTCTCACTTGAGCCTTACGCCGTGAATGCGCAGCTGCTGGCCGAGCTGCCGCTGGACTTGGTGCGGCGCTGGCAATCCATGCTGGGCTGGCACGCCGGCAACCCCGTCTATGTTTGCTTCCACCCGCCGGTGCTGTGGAATGGCGACGATGTGTACGCGCACTATCGCGCACGCAATCCGCATTGCAGCGCTGCTGTGGGCTTCACCATGTTCGAGACTGACCGCCTGCCGCAAGGCTGGGCGGCCGCGCTTAACCAAATGGATGAAGTATGGGTGCCAAGCCAGTTCAACTTTGAAACCTTTGCGCACGCGGGCGTGACCGCCGCCAAACTGCATGTTGTGCCGTGTGGCATTGATGCGGCTGCATACGCACCCGGCACCGTGCAGCCGCTGCCAGTCAGTGGCCGGCGCGGCTTCAACTTCCTTTCTGTATTTCAATGGCACCGGCGCAAGGGCTGGGATGTGCTGCTGCGCGCTTACCTTTCCGCCTTCCAACCCGGGGACGATGTGTGCCTAATGCTGCGCGTGCATCCCGATGCCGGCGATGCGCAGCCCATCCGCGAACAGATTGATGCTCACGTGCGCGCAATGGGCTACGACCCGCAGCACATTCCGGATATTGTGCTGCTCACAGACTTCATCCCCGAAGGCGACATGCCGCGCCTGTATGCGGCAGCTGATGCGTTTGTGCTGCCCACCCGCGGTGAAGGCTGGGGCATTCCATTCATGGAAGCGATGGCCAGCGCCCTGCCCGTCATAGGCACGCGCTGGAGCAGCCAGCTGGACTTCATGAACGATGCTAATAGCTACTTGATTGACGTCGCGCAGCTGGTGCCAGTCTGCAGTGAACAAACTGCCGTCAATCCTTTTTATACGGCGGACCAACTGTGGGCAGAGCCTTGCGCTGCGCACACTGCCCAACTCATGCGCATGGTTTTCACGGAACGCGCAGCGGCACGCACCACTGGTGCGCGCGCCCGCGCCAGCATCTGCCGCGATTGGACGCTTGAGCGCACCGCTGCCTGGATCAATGCGCGCGTTGCAATCCTTGCTGGCCAGCGCTCAACGCCAGTTGCAGCAGCTCCAATTGCCGAAAGTTTGTCTCATCCATTAGTTACAGCGCAAGCTGCTGCGCCCAGCGCAGCCGAAACAGCTGGCGGCAGCCCAATCCCGGCTGAACAATCAACCGATGAAATTGCACTCGCTGCCGCACCACTGGCGGCCGTGCGCTGGCATGCGCCCGTCTTTGAACCCAGCGGCTACGCCGATGATGCCCGCGCGCTCACCACCGGCCTGGCTGCCCAAGGCCATTGCGTGCTGCTTGAACCGGTGGGCAATCCTGTGCCGGCCTTTGTGGCGCAGCTGGGCCCGGACACACAGGCAGCGCTCGCCACACTCATCGCAACGCACTTGCCCGCCACATTTTGCAGCGTGATGCATGTGCCGGCGTACGCGTTTGTGCGTGACCCGCAGGCCACTTTCAATATCGGCCGCACGATGTTTGAGACTGAGGGCTTGCCCGCCAATTGGGTGGCGCGCTGCAACCAGATGGATGAAATCTGGGTGCCGGGCGAATTCAACCGGCGCACTTTCATGGCCGCCGGAGTTCAGGTGCCGGTGCACATTGTGCCCATGGGCGTGGACTGCGCGCGCTTCCATCCGGCAGCCGAGCCGCACGCCATTGCGCAATTGCCGGGCCTCAAATTTTTGTCCGTGTTTGCCTGGCAGCAGCGCAAGGGCTGGGATTTGCTGCTGCGCGCCTGGGCCCGCAGCTTCCGGCGCCACGAGCGCGTGCACCTAATTCTGCAGGTGATGGGCGCACAAACCGCCGCGGCCGACATTCGCGCCAGCATTGAGCGCTTCTGCGCAACCGAGCTGGGCACCAGCCTGTCTGACCTCGCGCCCGTCCACATCCTCACCGAGCCGCTGTACGCCAACCTGCCGGGTTTGTACGCCGCCGCCGATGCGTTTGTGCTCCCCACGCGTGGCGAAGGCTGGGGCCGGCCGTACATGGAAGCCATGGCCACGGGCCTGCCCGTGGTGGGCACCCGTTGGGGCGGCAACCTCGCATTTATGACCGACTTCAACAGCTATCTGATTGATAGCAGCGGCTTGGCAGAAATCGGCCCCGACATCGACGTGCCTTACTTTGCCGGCCTGCATTGGGCCTCGCCCTCCGTTGAACATTTGGTGCACTCAATGCGCCACATCTTCCGCAACCGCGGTGAGGCACGCCAGGTGGGCTTGCTGGCGCGCGCAGATATGTTGGATAACTGGAGTTGGGAACGCGCCGCGGCGGCGGCTTCCGCCCGCTTGCAAGCGCTTGGCGCGCAGGGCAGCTTGCTGCCCGCCCGCCCGCTGGCTGCGGCCGGGCAGCAAGCTGCCATTCCGGCAGCGCCCACCCAAGCAATGCGCATCCACTGGGAAGGTTCGCAGCTTGTGCACCATTCTATGGCGCTCATTAACCGCGAGATCTGTTGGCGGCTTGCGGCAAACGAATCAATTGAGCTTTCAATCATTCCAGACGAGCCGCATGTGTTTGAAGCCGGTGCAGACGCACGCCTGCAGGCGCTCGTTGCGCGCATCAATCAGCCGCTCAATGGTGAGGCGCAGGTGCATGTGCGCCACCAGTATCCGCCCAGCTTTGCGGCGCCACCGGCTGGCCATTGGGTGATGATCCAGCCATGGGAGTTTGGCAGCCTGCCACAAAAGTGGATTGAAGAAATGCGCGCTGCGGTGGATGAAGTGTGGGTGCCAAGCCACTACTTGCGCGAGTGCTACATTGCCAGCGGCATGCCCGCCGACCGCGTTGCCGTTGTGCCGAACGGCGTGGATGTGGATTGCTTCCAGCCGGACGCGCCGCCACTGAACTTGAACGCGTGGACAAACGCGGACACCCAGCTGGCAGCCGGCACCTTCAAGTTTTTGTTTGTGGGCGGCACCATCTGGCGCAAAGGGCCGGACATTTTACTGGCGGCCTACAAGCAGGCGTTCACACGCGCAGACGATGTTTGCCTCGTCATCAAAGACCTGCCGTTTTACGAAGGCTTCCAGTGGACGGAGCGCATCCGCGCAATGCAGGCAGATCCGTTGGCAGCGCGCATCCTGTACCTGAACCACAACCTGCAGCCCAGTGAACTGCCCGGCCTGTACACCGCAGCGGACTGCCTGGTGTACCCCACGCGCGGCGAAGGCTTCGGCCTGCCGATTGCCGAAGCGATGGCTTGCGGCCTGCCCGTGATTGTGCCGGCTGCGGGTGCGCCGCTGGACTTCTGCAACGCAGACACGGCGTACCTCATCCCCGCACCGCGCCAGGATTTTCCGGTGGAACGCATCGAAGATTTGCAAACAGCCGGCGTGCCGTTCCTGCATGAGCCGGATGTGCAGGCAACCGCAGCACTGATGCGTGCCGCCTATGAGAACCGCGCCGCAGCGCAAGCCACGGGACGCAAGGCGCGCGCAGCAATCGTGGCGCAGTTTACGTGGGAGCACGTGGCGGCCCAAGTGCAAGTGCGCCTGCAAGCCGTGAGCGCGCGGCCGGTTGTGCGCTTTCAAGTTGCGCCGCCCGCCCTGCCCGCAATCTTTGTGGCGCAACCACACGGCGCAGCGCTGGCAGCTGCTGCGCTCAGCCGCCATGCTGCGGGCAGCCTGCAGCTCTACGCGGTTGGCGCACGCAGCGCATCGGACCTGCAGCCCGCAGCCGTTCCGCCCGGCGCAGCATGCAGCGCGGCACCGGTTGCGCAGCTGCTCAACCAGCTCATCCGCCACACCAACGCGCCGGCAATCGTGATGCTCTCTTCCGATGCAGCGCTTGAGCCACAGGCCCTGCAGCAGCTGTGCGCAGCGCTTGCAGCGGATGCCAACCTGGCGCTAGTAGCGCCGGCCGCACACGCGTTGCCACCGGAGCCGGCAGCCGGGCAGCCTGCCGCCACACTGGCGGTGCGCTCCGTGGCCAGCGCCTGTGTGGTTTTCAACACGCAAGTATGCCGCGGCCTTGCGCCGCTGCGCGAAGACATTGCATTTCATGTGGCGTTCTGGGAGTACCTGGCGCACATTCAACAATCTGACAAAAAGGTGGGACTTGCCATGCACATCAATATGGAACACGACACACTGACCACGCTCGAGGGCGCACAGTACGCAACGCTCGAGGCCATCGACACCCGGCTTGGCGCCGTGCTTGGTGAATGCCAGCAGTGGCTGGACACGGGTGACTACGCTACAGCGCTGCCCGGCTTGCGCGAGGTAACGCTTGCGATGCCGGAGTTTGCTGCCGGGCACGCAGCCCTGGGCGCGGTGCTGCTGAAGCTGCAAGACCCGGCTGCCAGCACTGCGGCGCTGCGCACAGCAACGCAGCTGGATCCGGACAGCGCCATTTATTGGAACCAGCTGGGCGTTGCGCAGCATGCGGCCGGGGACTTGGGCGGCGCGGCGCAGGCGTTCGAGCAGGCGCATATCGCAGATCCAGCCGACATTCAGTCGCTGCTCAATCTGATTGAATTGCGGCGCGCACAAGATGACATTGCGGCTGCGTCAACACTGGTGAAGCAGGCACTGCAGCAGGACCCAACCAATGCGGAAGTTCTGGCTGCATTTGCAGACCTGTGCCTGGAGCTCGATGACCTGGAAGGCATGCGCTTGGGATTGCAGCGCCTGGGCACGGTTGCGCCCGGCCACCCGGCATTGGCCAGCTTGCAAGCCGCAGCGGCTGCGCGCCAGGCCCAGACAGCCGCCACCCCGGACTTGGAAGCCCAGCTGTTGGAAATGCTGGCGCTTGGCAAACAGTGCATTGACCGCGGCGACTACACGACCGCCATTGAAGCCTTCACCGGCCTGACGCTGACGCTGCCCGGCTTGGCCGCCGGGCACACCGCGCTGGGCACCACGCTGCTGGCCAAAGGCGACGCGCATGCCGCCATTCCGGCGCTGGCGCGCGCAGTGCAGCTGGCACCGGATGAGCCCGGCCTGCACAACCAGCTGGGCGTGGCCATGTACCAAGTTGGCCAGGCGGCTGAAGCGGCGGAGCAGTTTCAGGCTGCGCTGCAAATTGCGCCGCAAAACCTGGACGCAATGTTGAACATGGTGGAGCTGGAGCGCGCACGCGCAAACTATGACGCCGCAACGCACTTTGCGCATGCGGCCCTAAAGACGGATCCAAACCACCCGGATGTGCTGCTGGTCTTTGGGAGCCTGAGCCTGGAGCTGGGCGACGCGGAAGGGGCCGGGCTGGCTCTGCGCCGTCTTGAAAAAACGCAGCCGAGCCATCCGGCAGTCGGTCAGCTCGGCGCTGCGCTGGCCGCACACCAGCCCGCCCCGGCAACGCTGGAGGAGCTGCCCTACAAAAATGGCACGCACGCCTCAAATGGCACACATGCGATTAACGGCACCGCCCCATACGCAAATGGCAAGCACACGGGCAACGGCACAGCCCCGTATACAAATGGCAAGCACTAACCGCGCCCACAACCGCAACCAGTGTGCCGCCACGCGGGCAGCCGGTTGGCAATCTGCCGTGGTCCAGCCCGCAAAGTGCAGCGGCCAGCATCTCCGATTAACGGCGGCTTAAGCCTGCATTTGCCGCAGTTTTACGCGTGCCTATTCCCAAACAGATCTAATTAGCTTGCGGTGATTTAGGTGCCTGCCCGCATTGGGCCGGTGCCCGCCGCAATAGTTAAATGACAAAACGAATCCGCGTTGCCCACCTGCACAGCTACCTGCCCTTTGGCGGCGTAGAGAACCACATCCTCAACCTGTGCCGCCACTTTGACAGCGAGCGCTTTGAGCTCGAGGTCTGCCTGTTCCGCGACGGCGGACCGATGCTGTCCGTTTTTGAGGATGCGGGCGTTACCGTGCGCGTGTTCAATGTGGTGGATGGCGATGGGCGCATTGTGAATAGCGACCAGGCGCGCGCCTTCCTTGCCCACTTGCGCAGCTTTGATGTTGCGCACACATGGTATGGCGGTGGCCCGCTCAACTTTGGGATGCAGGCGGCGCAGTCGCTGCGCATTGCCGTGCAAGTGCAAAGCATTGAGTGGCTGGTGCCCGCCGTGGACCCCGGGCTGGATGCTGTAATTCTGGAAAGTGATGTGCTGAAAACAATTCAGGAAGCTGCCGGCGTGCCAAACCGGCTGGTGCGCATCAACGCCGGCATTGACCTGGCGCGCTACAACCCGGCCACAGTGCAGCCCTTCCGGCTCTTTGAAGGGCCGGTTGTTGGCCGCGTGAGCCGCCTGGTGGAAGAGAAGGACCCCGAGACTTTTGTGCGCGCGGCTGCGCTTGTGCAGGCGCGCCATCCGCACACCAACTTTGTGATTGCCGGCGACGGCCCGCTGCGGGCGCAGCTGGAAGCACTCGCGCAGCGCCTTGGCGCGCGCATCACCTTTTTGGGCAACTGCACCAATGTCCCCGCGGTGCTGGCCGCCTTTGACATCTTTGCCTACCCCACGCTGGGCGACTCGTTTGGTTTTGTGAATGCCGAAGCCATGGCCATGGGCAAGCCTGTAATCAGCACGCGCGTGGGCGCGGTGCCGGAGCTGGTGCGGGATGGCGAGACCGGCTTTTTGATTGAGCCGCAGGATGCCTGGGGCCTGGCGCAATGTATTTGTTATCTGTTAAACGAGCCGGAAATCGGACGCCGGATGGGAAGCCAAGGCCGGCAGCTCATTGAAACTAAATTTGATTTGAAGCAGGAGGTTACTGCAATGGCTGATCTTTATCACGAACTGTATCATCGCTTTTTGGGTGCACCGGAACGCATCTCAGACGCCCCGGCGGTAGACACTGCGCCGGCTGCGGCCGAACCGCAGCCAGCCACCGCACCCCAGCACCGCAACGGGTTTAACCTGCAGGAAGCGCAGGCAGCCGCGGAGCACGCACTGGAGCTGGCGCCAACGGACATCAATGTGCTGGCCGCCTACGGCACCGTGAGCGTTGAAGCCGGCAATTACGAGGGTGCGCGCAGCGCGCTCTTGCGCATTCAAGCGCAAGACCCGGAATGCCCGGCGGCACTTGAGCTGCAGGAAGCCGTAAGCCTGCTGCCCGGCTAACAGCCGGACACTGCGCGCAGCATATGCAGCGCCTGCTCATCATCCAGGAAAACGGCCGGCACGCGCGCAACCAAAAGTTTCGCGAGTGTTTTGCGCTGCAACGCGCCTTCGCAGAGCTGGGCATTTTCGCGGAAGTATGGGGCCTCGGCCACGCGAACTACAGCTCAGACTTCGCCAGCCTCGCCGCCACATTTGACGCGGTACTGTCGCTGGAAAACTACGACAACGGCTGGCATCCGGACTTGGCGCCGCTCAAGATCCCCAAGTTATTTTGGTGCTTTGATGCACATGTACATCCCGCGCGCCTTTTGCAGTTTGCGCGCAGCAACCGCTTTGACGCGGTATTCAGCGCCACGCAGCATTACGTAAGCCGCTTTGCGCGTGTGGCCGGTGGCGCGCAATGGCTGCCCAACGCCGCGGACCACTTTCTACTGGACCGCATGTACCCGGTTGAGCGCAGCGTGCCGCTCGGCTTTTGCGGCAACACCGGCAATCGCGGCGAGTGGCTGGCGTTCTTGCAGCAGCAACACGGGCTGCAGCATGCGCAGATGGTGCTCGGCCCGGACATGGTGCGCACGGTCAACAGCTATCAGGTGCACTGGAACCGCAACATGGGCCTGGACATCAACTACCGCACATTTGAAACGCTGGCGTGCGGCAGCTTTTTGCTCACCAACTACACACCCGGCCTGGAGCAGCTCTTCAACATTGGCGAGCATCTGGCCGTGTACGCGCAGCGCACAGACTTGGAGCGCCAGCTGCAAGAATATTTGCACGCACCGGAGGAATGCGAGCGCATCGCGCGCGCGGGCTATGCCCACGTGCGCAGCCAGCACACCTACGTGCGCCGTGCGCAGCAGATTCTGGCGGTGCTGGGTGTGCAGCGCCCCACGCTGGAAGACACGCTGCACGCCATTCCCAATGCCGGCGAAAACACCGCCACCGTGGTGCAGGGTGTGCATTGCTACCTGCCCTACCAATCCATGCCGCTGGAAAACGGAAACCTGCTGCCCGGCTTGCGCTCCTACGCACCGCGTGTGCGTGACTTGCAGCTCGATGACATCGACTTCAACGGCAAAACCGTGCTGGACCTCGGCGCCAACCTTGGCATGCTGTGCCTGGAGGCCAAGCGCCGCGGTGCCGCGCGCGTGGTGGGCGTGGACAGCGACCCGCACTATGTGCACGCCGCGCAACAGCTGGCTGCGCGCAGCGCGCTCAACGCCGAATACATGCAGCTGGACCTGAACCGCTTTGACTTCAACACTTTTTCGGAAACCTTTGGCGTGGACCAGTTTGATATTGTGTTCTGCTGCTCGATGATTGAGAACCTAACCAACGCGGGCGGCTTCTCGCGCAGCCTTGCGCCGCACATTGCGCACACCTACTACCTGGAAGGGCACAGTGCCGATGGCGCACGCGAAGTGCAGCGCTACCGTGGCTATCTGGAATCCATGGGGTTCGCATCCGTGCAAACCCTGCAATCCTCGGACTCCGGCCAAAATGCGCCGGGCGAGTTGAACGGCCGCACGCGGCCGGCCTTCCGCGGGCAGCGCACATAATGGCTGCACTAAACGGCGCCGGCTTGCAGCCTTACCTGCCGCCCACCCGCACGCGCAACGCAGACCGCAGCTACATGCGCGGCACATTGAGCGGGATGCAGGTATTTGCAAAAATATGGGACCCGCTGCGCATTGAGCGCGAGCACAACTTTCTGGCCGCACTTGACCACCCCGGCATTGTGCGCTGCCATGGCTGGCAGCAGCTCTCAGACGGGCGCGCCGCGCTTATCCTGCAGCAATGCGCCGGCACCGCCGTTGAAAACTGGGACCGGCCGCTAACGGACGCGCAACTGCGCCTGATTGAGCTCAAGCTCACCAGCACCGTGGAATATCTTTACGACCAAGGCTGCTTCCATGCGGACCTGAACGAAAGCAATGTACTGATCACCGCCGAGCTTGAGCCGCTGTTGATCGACTTTGAGTTTGCAGTGCGCTTCACCGTGCGGGCGGACTTTATGCACAGCGCCGACTATAGCGGCGAGTTTGGCGCGGACTTTGCCAGCCTGCAGCCCGAGCCGGGCATGCACGAATTTCCCGGCGGCCGCCCCTACCCTTATGGCGTGCAATATGTGCTTGGAAAACTGCGCGCCGCAAGCGCAGCAGCCGGAACTGCCCAATGCTAATTCGCATCGACGACTTTCCGCACGGCGACTTGGCGCTGCACAACCAGCTGCGCAGCCAGCCGGGCTACGATCACCGCGACCATCTGTGGCAGTTCCTGCAGGCGTTCGAGCGCCGCGGCGTGCCGTATGTGCTTGGTGTTTCGCCGGAGCTGATTAACAATCACTCTGATCTCTTTTTCCTGCGCGGCTTGCAGCACTGCGAGGTGGCCCTGCACGGCTTTAACCACGGCTGGCACCGCTTTGCAGCGCGCTGGCAGCGCATCACAGAAACCTGGCCGCTGGGCGGTGAGTTTGCGTTTGCCACGCCGGCTGAACTGCGCGCCAGCATGCAGCGCGCGCTGCACAAGCTGGCCGATTTCAAGCTGCGCAAGTTCATTGCGCCCTTCAATGTTTATACGCAGCCGCTGCTGGATGTGCTCAACGAGTATGGCTTTGAGCAGTTGCTTGGCGGCGAAGCGGGCCGGCAGCACGGCATGCACAAGCTGGACCATGGCAGCTTGCAGCTGGACCTGTGCCTGCCGCCGCTTTACAACGACGCGCACAAAATTTTGCCGCACCTGCCGCAGGCAATTGCCAATGGCAGCACCATCACGCTGCACTGGATCTACGAGCAGCCCGCGCATGCAGCGCACTGGGATGAAATTGCGCGCCAAGTGGCTGCTGCCCGCCAGCTGCCCGCAGCGCAGCCCGCCCCGCCTGCGCTGCCCGTGGCGCTGCGCAGCGCGCAGCGCGCCACGCAAACTTCGCCGGCTGCCACTGCCGCTGTGCTGAAGCACACGGCAGCGCCCGCGGCCGGGTCGTCCATTGCAATGGTTACGGAGACGCTCAACTTCACATCCGGCGGCGTGCGCTGCATTGCCGAAACTCTCAACGAGCTGACGCGGCGCGGCTACGACACCGCCTGCTATGTGACGCACCCGGACTTAAATTGCGACTGGCTGCAGCTGGAATTTCCCGTGCGCCCGCTTTCGCAGCTGCCCGACTTTCGCGGCGTGCTCATCAGCCCGTATTCACCCACGGCAGAGCTGGTTGCCAATTCCAACGCAACGGGCAAGTTCTACTGGGTGCACTCATATGAGCCGCGCTTCCCGGCGCTCACCGGCCGGCCGGACAGCTGGCGCGCCATGTCCGAGCAGTCTTACCGCCTGCCGCAACTGCAGTACTTTGCAACCTCCAGTTATGTGCAGCAAATTTTGGAGCTGATCTACGGCCGCGATGTGCTGGCGCCGCTGGTGCCGGGCGGCGTGGACACGCAGCGCTTTGTGCCCGGCGTCAAAAGTGCCAGCCTGCCGCGCGTAATGTTCCTCAGCCGCGAGCATGCCTTCCGCGGCAGTGCGGATATTGTGCGCGCGCTGCAACTGGCGCGCAGCATGGGCGCAAACTTTGAGGTGCTGGTAATGGGCCAGCCGCTGGACATGGGCGGGCTGCAGCACCAACTGCTGCCGCCGCTGCCGCAAGCCGAATACGCAGCGCTGCTGGGCAGCGCGGATATTTTTGTGCATGCCAGCCATTTTGAAGGCCTGCCACTGCCCCCGCTGGAAGCCATGGCCGCCGGCTGCGCCGTGATTGCCACCCACCCCGGTGCCAGCGACTATCTGCTGGACGGGCACAATGCGCTCGTCGTGCCGCCGCAGCGCCCCGAAAAAATTGCTGCCGCACTTGTGGAGCTGCACCGCAGCAGCGCGCTGCGCGCCGAGCTGGCTGCCAACGGGCGCGCCACTGTGACGCGCAGCTATACATGGGCGCACACCACCGACCGCATCGAGCAGGCGCTGGCCGAGGGCATGGCGCGCCTTGGGCTGCCATTTGGGCGCGCGCTAGCGCAAACTGCAGCCGCCATGCCGGCAGCCGCCCCCACCGGCGCACAGCCCGCCCGCCCGCCGCTGGTGTCAGCGCTTGTCTCTGTGTACAACGCCGAGCGCTTCATGCGCGGCCTCCTCGACGATCTTGAAGCGCAGACGATTGCCGACCGGCTTGAGATTATTGTGATCGACGCCGGCTCGCAGCAAAACGAGCGCGCGATTGTGGCAGAGTACCAGCAGCTGTACGACAACATTGTGTACCTGCGCGCACCCGGGCCGTGCAGCGTGTATGCGGCGTGGAACCTTGGCATTGCGGCGGCGCGCGGCCAGTTCCTGACCAATGCCAATGCGGATGACCGCCACCGCGCGGACGCGTTTGAGCGCATGGCCGGCGCGCTTGCGCAACGCGCAGACATTGCGCTGGTTTATGCGGATGTGCTGATCACCGAACGCGAAAATGAAACCTTCGAAAACAACAGTGCCGTAAACGCTGCCAACTGGGAGGACTTTGATGCCGCCCGATTGCGCCAGGATTGCTTTGTGGGGCCGCAGCCCATGTGGCGCCGCGCGCTGCATGCGCGCTACGGCAGCTTTGATGAGCAGCTGCAGGTGGCCGGCGACTGGGAATTTTGGCTGCGCTGCGCACCGCCGGAAGTATTCCTGCACTTGAACGAAGTGCTGGGATTGTATTTGCGCTCGCCGCAAAGCCGCGAGAACCGCGACCGCCCGCTGGCGCGCCATGAGGCGCAGCAGGTGCGCACCCGCCACATCTCACAGCCCGCGCTAATTGAAGCCTGAACCATTGAACATCACCACCGGCAAAATGCCCAAGGAGAATTACACCATGATCGAATCCACCACTGCCCTGCGCAACCTGCTGCCCGCGTGCGTCGCCGCACTGCGCAGCGGCCAGGCTGCCGGCCGCGATGAATTGCTGGTTGAACTGGTTGACGCCTTGATCTTTGAGGTCAACCATCAACTCGGCACCGCGCAGCATGATGCGCTGCTGGAGCCGTTTGAGCACTTTGCCGCCGCGCATGCGGCCAACGACTTTGCACAGCTGGCTGACATTATTGATTTTGAAATCAGCCCGCTGCTGGCGGTGGCTGAGCCCGCGTAGCAGTTGCCAATGTTGCCCACCGCACCGGCAGCCCGGCCGCAGCCCGCTGCGGCCGCAGCCGCGCCGGCCGGCGCGCTTGAACTCGGGCGCAGCGCGCGCCGGCAAGGCGACTATGCGGCCGCTGCTACGTACTTGCTGCGCGCGGCTGCGCTGCAGCCGGATGCAGCAGAGGCGCACCGCGAGCTGGGGCTGCTGTTCATGCACCAGCACGCGCTGCCGCTGGCAGCGGTATTTTTTGCGCGCATGCAAGCCGCCGAAGCGCTGGCGCACTAGTGGCCAAACGCCCCAAGCCGCAGCCCGCACCGCGCCCGCCCGCCTTGCGCAACGCGGCGACCACACTGCCCGCAGCCGCACAAGCCTGGCAGCGCGGCACCGCGCATTTCAAGCGCGGCGACCTGCCCGCCACAATTGCGGCCTTCCGTGAAGCCGTGCGCCTCGACCCGCACTTCGTTGCAGCCTTCATTGACCTGGGCGCCTGCCTGCTTGAGACCCACAACCTGCCCGCAGCCCAAGCCGCATTTGCCAGCGCACTTGCGCTGGCACCGGACAACCTGCTGGCGCTCGAAAACCTGGGCACGCTCTGGGTGCAGCTCGGCAACTTCGGCGAAGCCGTGGCCTGCCTGGAGCGTGTGCATAAGCTGCAGCCGGCCGACCGCACCACGCTTGCCAACCTGGAAATTGCGCGCACGCAGCTGCAAGCCACCGCGGTGCTTTCGCTTCCGGCCACGGTGCTGCCGGCCCTGCCGGGTGCTGCCCGCATTGCGCTGTGCCTGATTGCGCGCAACGCCGCGCAGCATCTGCCGGCCCTGTTTGCGTCCGTGCGCAGCGCCGTCGACGAAATTTTGCTGGTGGACACCGGCTCTACCGACGCTACGGTGCAGCTTGCGCTGCAGGCGGGCGCGCGCGTGGAGCACTTTGCATGGATCAACGATTTTGCAGCCGCCAAAAATTTTGCGCTGCAGCACACCACCGCAGACTGGGTGCTGCACCTGGATGCAGACATGGCGCTCGCGCCCGGGCACGGCTACAAGCTGCGCCGCACCGTGGCCTCCGGGCTGGCTGATGCATACACATTGCTGGTGCAGTCACCGCACGACAACGGCAACATTGAAACCGTGGCGCATGCCTGGCTGTTTAAAAACGGCGCGCACGCGCGTTTCACCGGCGCCGTGCACGAGCAGATTTACCCGCAGCTGCGCGCCGCGGGCGTGGAGCCGCTGCGCACCGACATTCTGGCGCAGCACTTTGGCTACCTGACCGCCGCCGACCGCCAGCTGCGCAAAGACCGCGACCTGCTGATTTTGGAGCAGCTTGCGGCCGACCCTGCCGCAAACAACAACACGCTCAACCACTTTTATCTGGGGCGCGTGTACTTTGGCTTGGGGCGCCACGCGGAAGCCGCCACGGAGCTGCGCCAGTACTTGGAAATTGCAAACCTCAGCTGGCGCATGCGTGCCAATGCCAGCCACCTGCTGGCTGAAAGCCTGAGCGCATCCGGCCAGCCGGACGCAGCGCTGGCTTTGTGCGCCGAATACACGCGCCTGTTTCCGCATGACCGCATTAGCTGGACCGCGGCCGGCCAGCTCTATTTTTCGCTGGCGCTGTGCGCAGAGGCAGTGGCTGCTTTTGAGCGCGCGCTGGCAGCGCCGCCGGCTTCCGGTGCTGAAGGCATTGTGGTGGAACTGGGCCCGGCACTGCTGCTGGCGCAGCTCGGGCGCGCACTGTGCGGCCTGAAGCGCTGGGCAGAAGGCGCCATGCAGCTGCGCGCAGCTGTTGCCGCCGGGGACGAGAGCGCCGCCACCGCACTTGCGCTTGGGCATGCGCTGCGTGCCAGCGGCGATGCCAGCGCAGCCACAGCACACCTGCAAGCTGCGGCAGCCACCCACCCGGCGGACGCCAAACTGCAGCGCGAGCTGGGCTTGGCACTGCTGGCAGCGCAGCAACCCGGCGCCGCGGTAGGAGTACTGGAACGCGCCCGGCAGCTGGCACCGCTGGACGCTGATGTACTCAATGACCTCGGCGCGGCCTACGCCCACTCCAACCAGCTGGCGCCGGCTGCACGCGCTTTTGGCGCAGCCCTAAAGCTCGCGCCACACAACAGCCAGGCACTTCATAACCTCGGCGCCATGTATATGCAGGCCGGCGACAACGCCAAAGCAGCAGTATTTATGCGTCAAGCCCGCCAATTGGAGGAAAATATCCGCCCCTAAAATCAGCGCGCTACACTCCGCTCCGCCACCGGACAGCCTCCGCGCCCTCCCATCGAGCCGGTTTTCGCGGGAGACTCACCCCGATCACACAATGGCAGGATGCGCACTTCCGATGCTGGCTGGAACTTGTCCAGCCCACGCCATAAATTCCCCGAATTGCGCGATTACCGCCGATAAATGTAAGTCTGACAGCATTTGATCCAGTTCCGCAAATCTCCAGCCAAATGGGGTAAAGGCAATCTAAAGGTGTCTGACAAATTGCCGATAACCCCCCAAGCGCGAGACAGGGATTGCGCTGGAGCGTAGTAAGGGAACCACAACGCAGGGGCGTTTGGTTACTACGCGCCATTAGTAGGGCAAAGCGGAAAAAACGGATTTCGGCAGGGAAGCAGTCCCACGGACCGTCACAGACAAGGAGGCTACATTATTATGGCTGGACTAGTAGGATCGGCGGCTCAATCTGACCAGTTGGGGCGCGTCGCAAGCAACATAGGGGCGTTGAACGCACAGAACGCGTTGAACCTGGTCAATCGACAATTGTCGGTGGCGCAGACCCGCCTGGCTACGGGCCGCAAGCTTAACACTGCCGAAGATGATCCGGCAAGTATGACAATCGGCACCAAGCTGCGCGCGCGTGCCGAAGGCTTTATGCAGGCACTGGACAATCTCGGTGACAGCAAGAACTTCCTTGCCACAGCCGAGGGCTCGCTCCAGAAGATCAATGACATTTTGATCAAGATCCGCACCAAGTCGCAGCAGGCCATTTCAGACACGATGGGCGCAGCCGAGCGGAGCGACATTGAAAAAGAAATTGAAGGCTATCTGGCCGAAGTTTCTAACATCAATGACGAGACGCAATGGAACGGCAAGAAGCTTCTTCAAATGTCTGTGGGCGGTGCCGACACCGTATTCCAGACCGGTGCCAACGCCGACAACACAGTTTCATTCAAATTTGGCCGCACCACGGGCCACAGCTCATCCAACCTGCATCTTGACGGCGTATCAAACCGCGGACATGTAAATTCCAGCAGCTCTGCCCAGGCCTATATGTCCAGCGTGGACTCGGCCATCGCCTCGATCAGCGTGTCTTTGCGGGAGGTTGGCTCGATGATGGCGCGCCTCACCTTCAAAGAGGAGCAGGTTACGGTTGCGCATGCCAACACAGAAGCGGCCTTCAGCCGCATCATGAATGCGGACATTGCGCGCGAGCAGGTGAAGGCCACAACCTTCTTGATCCTGCAGCAGATTGCGACCGCCAGCCTTTCACAGGCGAACGCAAACCCGCAGGCAGTACTCGCACTCTTCCGGTAAAAGTAGCGGGCGGGCAGCCACCCGCCCGCACCGGCCACCGCCCCCGGCGTGTAACGCGCGCCAAGGCCGGTGGCCAAGCCTCCAGCCAGCACCCCGCCCCGCGGCGGGGTGTTTACCTAATCTTTACCAGCGCCGCAGTTCATGCGCGGCGCCTGTGTGCCGATACCCCACGTACAGCGCAATAAATAATCCTGCGGCGGAGGTTGTGCCTGAGCACATTCCGCGGGGACCGGGCGCTAAGTTACGCGGACAACTGGCTCATCACAATGGGGGAAGGATCCCCCAAAATTGGTAAACAAGGAGGTTTACAATCATGCCAGGACTTCTAGGTTCAGCGGCCAATCCGGATCTTACCCGGGTAGCCAGCAACATTGGTGCGCTGAACGCACTCAACTCTCTATTGCTGGACAACAGGGAACTTGCGATTGCGCAAACCCGCTTAGCCACCGGACGCCGTTTGAACACGGCCGAGGACGACCCCGCCGGTTTCACCATTGGAACCAAGATGCGCGTGCGGGCCACCGGCTACCTGCAGGCTTTGGACAATATCGGAGATGGCAAGAACTTCCTGGCCACCGCCGAAGGTTCACTGCAGAAGCTGATGGATCTTCTCATAAAGATCCGCAGCAAAGCGCAGCAGGCCATCGGTGACATCATGGGACCGCAGGAGCGCAATGACATTGAAGCCCAAATCTCCCAGTTTCTGGCGGAACTAGACGACATCAACAACGAGACGACCTGGAACGGCCGCAAGCTGTTGGAAATGGATGAGCGCATCACCAACAATCCGACGCACCCGCGCACCCGCATCATGCTCCAGACCGGTGCCAACAGTGAAAACACGGTCTTCTTCGGGTTTTCCATGAGTGGCGTTGCTGGCCGGCAGGGCCACAGCTCTGGTGACCTGCATCTGGCCGGCGTGGTGGAGCGCGGCCATGTGGACTCGCACGCTTCTGCCCAAGCCTACATGGGAAGCATCGAGTCTGCCATCGCCTCAGTGTCCATCTCGATGCGCGAAGTTGGTTCGATGATGGCGCGCCTGACCTTCAAAGAAGAGCAGGTGACGGTCGCCCATGCCAATGTGGAAGCCGCCTTCAGCCGCATCTACAATGCAGACATCGCGCGCGAGCAGGTGAAGGCAACTACCTACCTCATCCTGCAGCAAATTGCCACGGCAGCGCTGGCGCAGGCCAACGCCAATCCGCAGGCTGTGCTCTCACTGTTCCGGTAAGCGACGAACTAGGGCACTTCGCAAACCGGCACTCCACACAAGAGCAACTTTTATCGGCGCTCGCGCACACGCGCGGGCGCCGGTTTCTAAACCCAAGCATCCGCCATGGCCACCGATATCGCAGCAATCAACTCGTTTTTCAGCAGTCTGGTGACTGATACGCTGCAGAACGAGGCGAAGCCGCTCCAGCGCCTCAGCACGGACCTGCAGAAGCTGGAGACGCGCAAGTCAGTTTATTCTTCAGCCGGCACCCGGCTGTCCAGCCTGCTCACTTCCGTAAACAATCTGGCGACCGACAGCACAACCAACTTTTTGGACCAGCGCACTGCCGCCGTCAGCGAGCCCTCCACAACTGCGGCTGCGGTGTTCACCGCCGCCGCCACCGACCAGGCAATTGCCGGCAGCCAGCGCATCGCCGTCACCAGCCTGGCCAAGGCACACTCCGTTGGCTCCAGCACAGCGTTGGAATATTCAGACCAGCAGTTGGGTTTGTCCGGCGTTTTTACAGTCGGCGGCGCAGCCACGCGCAGCATCGCTTCCAGCACCACGCCCTACCCCAACACGGTCACCGGCTTTAGCACCGCAGACCTTACGAGCGGACTGCGCGAGCTGGGCAGCGACAGCTACTACTTAGAGGTGCGCAATAACAGCAGCACCTACGAGTACCGCCTGGTGAACAGCCAGGCGCAGGCCGTGGCCATCCGCAAGTATGGCAGCGCCAGCGCCACCGAAACAACATCCGCCTGGCAATCCGTGCCAGCCGGACAAGTGACGGTGGACTCCGGGCGCGGCCTAAAGTTCACCTTCGGCGGCGGCAGCTACACCGTCGGCAGCAAGGCTAGCAACGCCGCATCCGTCGCCTACATTGCAAAAGGCGCATCCATTACCGTCACAACCGCCAACACGCTTGCAAACATTGCCACACTTATCAGCCGCGGCACTTATGCCGAGGGCAACGAGGTGACAGCCGGCGTTGTGGACCGGCGCCTGATTTTGACCGCCAACAACAGCGGCACGCACCGCGCCATTCGGGCCAGCCATGCCAGCGGCACAGACAACATTCTGGAGGCCGTGAAAGTCTTGGATGGCGGCGGCGCATTTAGCAACGTGATACAGGCGCCAACAAATGCCGCGTTTAGCGTGGATGGCGTGAGCGTGACCCGCAGCCAAAACGCGGGCTTGACGGATGTAATCTCCGGCGTGACGCTCAACCTGGCTTCTGATGCGGTTGGGAAAAGTGCCACACTGGTCATCACGCGCGACAACACCGCGGTGGTTGCCAAGCTCAAAGCGCTGGTGGCGGAATTCAATTCCGCCAATGACTACGTGACCACGCAATCTGCGGTCACCAAAACAGCCGACAAGGTATTTTCGTCTGGAGCGCTCGCGGGCGACTCCAATTTTGTGGGCCTGCGCCGCAACCTGATCACGGACCTGCAGAGCCGCGTCAGCGGCTTGACGGGAACCGGTTTCAGCCAAGTTGGCGACCTGGGCGTGACGATTAACACAGCCACACTCACAGCCACTTTGGACGAAGCCAAGCTGACCGCGGCGTTTAGCTCTGACCCCTCAGGCGCGAAGGCGCTGATGAACGCCGTGGCAGATCGCCTGCAGCTGCGCCTTAAAACCTTCACCACAAGCACAAAAGGCATCGTAGAAGCCTCAGTGAAGGGCCTAACCGCACAAATTAGCGATGTTAATACCCGCATTTCCAACGGCAAAAAGACGTTAGTCGAGCGGGAAACCAGCCTGAAAGCCCAATATGGCCGGCACCAGGCGGAAATTATGACGCTAATCAACACCCAGAATTCATTGAGCAAATTGGCCTAGCAGCTAAAGTTTTGTAAGCCGCGGCCGATACCGACGCTGATGAAAGGTATACGGGGTAAGAATAATCATGGCACCGTCTGATTCGCTCGGATCGGTTGGCGGGGCAGCTGCGCCGGACAATGCGCCCAGACCTGCAGCCAAGGCAGCACTCGGCGCAGTTCCAAACGCCAACCCAGAGCGCAAAGAGTTGGCGCCAGGCGCAGGTTCCAGCCCCGCACAAGTCCGGCTCTCGCCTACCGACGATGGGAAACTTTCGCTGCCGGCCCGCAAACTTGCCGAATCTGACCAAAAAGATGCGGAGGCAAAACAAGAGCCGCAAGCTGAATTCAAAACCAGCAGTGGCGCCAACCTGCGCTTCCAAGTTAACAAAGAAGATGGCTCTGTGACTATCACAATGATCGACCCGGTCACAAAAGAAATTGTGCGCACCATTCCGCAGAATGAGCTGAGCAAAATGGGCTACGACCACTTTCTAAACCTGTTTGCATAACCAATATTTTATAAATGTGCGCCTGCAATGCGGTGAAGCCGCAGCCATGCAGGCCTAAACTTTCAGGAGCTTACGCACCATGACCATCAACCCCTACGCTCGTCAGGCGCGCAACTACCGCGAACACGACATCCTCAATGCGGATCCCGTGAAGCTGGTTGTGCTGACATACGATGCCGCGATCGCAGCCTGCGGCCGCAAAGACCTTGGCACGGCCACCCGCGCTATCCATGAATTAATCAAGAGCCTCGATTTTGATCAAGGCGACCTGCCCGTGCGCTTGCTGGCGCTCTACCAGTGGACCTCTGACGAATGCCGCTCCGGCCGCTGGGATAGCGCAGCCGAGGTGCTGCTGGAGCTGCGCTCCACCTGGTCGGAACTGCAAAAGCAAACCATGGCCGGCCCGCTGCCTGCCGTCGCCGCGCTCGCTTAAGCGCGTGCACAACTTTTCGCGCGCTGCCGCAGCGCGCGCGCTGTTTTGCCTGGCCGGCGCCTGCGTTGCGGCCGGGTGCGGGCTGGGCGCGCGCACTAGCGCAGCGCCGGCCTCTGTGCTGCCCAAACATGTGGTCGTAGTGCCGCTGTCCATCATCATGGCAGACATGATCAAAGCCCAGAACGCCACGCTGGCCGCACTGGCGGCCGCGCCACAGGCGGACCTTGCCAGCCACGCAAACACGGGCACACCCGTTACGCTCAGCGCTGCGCTGCGCTCCGTGGCCGGCGCACATCTGCGGCGCAGTACCGGCTTTGCAAAGTACCTGCCCATCCAAGGCGGGTTCCTGGCACGCGCAAAGGCAGCACCCGCTGCCAGCCCGCAACAACTGGCACCCGTCCGCGCGGCAGTGGTGCCAGACCGCATTGTGGCGGCGCGCATCGGGCTGGATGCGGCCATTGGCAGTGCGGCCGAGCAGGCTGACGGAGACTGGCAAATCCCCTACGGGCTGGCCGGTTGGCTGCCAACCTCTGCCGGCTTTGGTGCCGCCGGCAACTTAGTGCTGGCCGGGCACCAAAACACTGAAGGCATGGTCTTCCGCAACCTTACCGATCTTGTCCCCGGCGACGAGCTGGATGTATATGCCAACGGCGCACTGCGACAATACACGGTGTCCGAGCGGCTGATCGTTCCCATTTGGTATTCATCGCCCGCCGAGCAGCTGCTCTACGCCACTTTCATTCGCCCCACCCGCGATGAGCGCATTACGCTGGTGTCTTGCTGGCCGTTCTTTACCAACAGCCATCGCCTGATTGTTGTGGCGCACCCGCGCCGCGCGGGATAGCACCCCGCCGCTGCGCCCGCAGCGGCCGCCGCTTCTAAATTCATAAACGATTAAGTCTCCGTTTATGGAGGCTTAACCAGCGCGGTGGCGGCGCGCTGATAACATGCTCGCACGGCCAATTTCGTGCAGGCAATTCCCAACACACTTCTCTCTGCGCTGCCAGCAGCAAGCGGCAGCTCGCTCTCCAGCTTGTTCGGCGACGAGGCTGCGGACGCCAGCAGCATGCTTGGCCCGCAGAACAGCACGGGCGGCTTCAACCTTGCGCTGCTGCGCGTGCTAATGCAGGCCATGGGTGAGAACAAGTCTGGTGCCACTCCGGGCACAAGCAGCCCTGCAAACTTAAACCTTGGCGGCATGGCAGCCAATCCGGCCGCACTGCTGTCTGCGCTGGCCGGCGGGCAATCCGGCAGCCAGCTCGGCGGCATTGAACAAATGTTGAGCGGCTTGACGGCGGCCAACCCCACGCTCAGCCAGGCAACCACTGCCTACCAAGAGCCCGGCAAGTGGCCCTTCCTGCCCGTCTTCATTCCGCCGGCAGCCACGCCGGCCGCAGCCGCAAAAGACATGCCGGTTGCCCCGCCCATAACTTTTACAATTGCAAAGGCGCTGGATGCAAAGCCTGCCACTGCAGCACCTGCAGCGCTGGCGCAGGCGCCGCAGCTGACTGCGGCTCCCGAGCCAGCTGGCGGAACCCCGCTGGAAGTTCCGCGCGCCGATCCTTATGATCCGGCAGCGCCGGCGGTTGGCCGCGTAAGCGTGGCGCGCCCGGCTACAGCAGAGCGCTACCCGCGCCCGGCTGCACCAGCCGCTGCAGCCACCATGCTCACCGCAGCCACCGGCAATCCGCTGGCAGCCGCGCTGGCCGGCATCAGCCCCATCAAATCGGCTGCGCCCGCCGCAGCCAGCGGGCCGCTGGCCCTTGCAGACTATCCCCGCCCGCCGCTGGACAACGGCCGGGGCATGCACTGGGTGCCCACCACCAGCACCAAGCCGGCAGATGTGGACCGCCTGATGCCCGAACTGCGCGCCATGAATGTGCGCTGGGTGACACTGCTCAATGACAACAGCAACATCGGCAAAAATGATTATCTTGTTGGCCAGCTAAAGGCCAGCGGCATTGAGCCGGTGATGCGCGTGTACACCAACGGCCTGGAGCCCATCCAAGGCGACCTGGGCGCCATGGTGCGCCACTATAAAGAGCAAGGCGTAAATTACTTTCAGCTGTACAACGAGCCCAACACCAATGTGGAAAATGCGGGGCGCGAACCAAACGTGAGCCGCTACCTGGACGCATGGCTGCCGGCCGCCCGCACGGTCATACAAAATGGCGGCTATCCGGGCCTCGGGGCACTCTCCAACTCGCAAACAGCGGGCGTGCAGGATGACGCCAAGTTTATGGATGGCACGCTGCGCGAAATTGTAAAGCGCGGCGATGCAGCCGTACTGGACCGCGCCTGGCTTTCCGCACACAACTACAGCGCCAACCCGGTTACAGACGAGCGCGGCCTGCAGCGCGCCACCAGCTACAACAAACTGGCAACGGAGCTGATCGGGCATGCGCTGCCGGTGATTGGCACCGAGGGCGGCATCTCCAGCGGCGCCACTGTAAGCGAGACGCAGCAGGCCCAGCAGGTAACCGCCGCAATGCGCTACATGCGCGACCAGCGCGAACCATACAACTTCGCCTACTCCCACTGGGTGCTTGCAAACCAGACGGCCGGCGGCACAGACCCCGCATGGGAATCACAAGCCTTGATCCGCCAAAACTACACCAGCCCTCTTATTGCTTCGCTAAAGGAACTGACATGAACATCTTCAACGCCTTTCGCACTTCGGCTTCAGCCCTGACCGCACAGCGCATGCGCCTGGACACAATTGCCAACAATGTTGCCAATGTGGAAACCACGCGCACGGACGAAGGCGGCGCATTCAAAAAACAAACTGTGGTGTTTTCATCGCGCGCTTCGGAGAATAACGGCCTGCCGCGCTTCGGCCCGATGCAGCAAGTGATCAAAAACGCCGGCGGCTTCGGCAGAATTCCGGACCTTGCACTGCCCAGTTTTGTAAAAAACCGGCCGCAAATGTTCAACCAGTCTGTTTCTTCCGGCGGTGTTGAAGTGGTGGATGTGAACGTGGATGTAGAGCCCGGTGCGCGCATGTACAACCCCGGCCATCCAGACGCGGATGCACAGGGCTATGTCACCTTCCCAAACGTAAACCTGGTAACGGAGATGACCGACATGCTCTCTGCAACCAGAGCCTATGAAGCCAACGTTACCGTGCTGAACTCTGCCAAGCAAATGGCGGTGAAGGCGCTTGAAATCGGGCGCGGCTAAATAACTGCCGCGCATCCCGGAGTACCAAAAAATGAACATCGATAGTATTGCCAAAAGCGTCCTCACCCCGCCGGTGGGAATGAACGGCAACATCCGCAAGGAAATGGCAGCCGAGGCCGCAGCCGCAGCCCGCCCCGCCCCCATGGATATCACCGGCGGCTTCGGCGCCTCGCTTAGCCGTTCGGTTGAAATGCTCGACCAGATGCAGCTCACATCCGACAAGGCGATTGAACAACTGGCCGCCGGCGAAAACCTGGACATTCATGATGTGATGATTGCCACGCAGGAAACTGATATTGCTTTCCGGCTGGCGCTTGCGATGCGAGACAAGCTGGTTGAGGCGTACCAGGAAGTGATGCGCATGGCCGTTTAGGCTGCGCAGCGTTTAATTTTTGTGACTGCTATACTGAAAAATAGGAAGTGATTATGGCTGGAATGGCTGGAAATTTTATGTCCCAGTTCACTAAATTCTGGGAGAAGCTGGAACGCAACCAGCGCTTGGTGCTGGTGGGCGGCGGAGCGCTGATTGTAATCATGCTGGTGGCGTTCACAGTGTGGGCCGCACAACCAGACTACGCAGTAGCCTTTACCGGCCTTACGGAAGGCGATGCCGGCGCGGTGGCGCAGTACCTGAAGGAACAATCCATCGAGTACCAGGTGCAGGCGGGTGGCACCATTCTTGTGCCGCGCAACCAGGTATTCGACACGCGCATTGAAGTGGCCAGCAAGGGCTTGCTGCAGGAGTCCACTGTGGGCTACGAGCTCTTTGACACCACCTCGGCGCTGGGCATGACAGAGTTCAACCAAAAGCTGAACTACCAGCGCGCACTGGAAGGCGAGCTGGCGCGCACAATTGAGGCGCTGGACGCCGTGGCACTGGCGCGCGTGCACATCACGCTGCCGGAAGATGCGCTGTTTAAAGACCAGCAGAAAGAGCCGACAGCGGCCATCACCCTCAAGCTGGAGCCGCGCCAGGCATTGAACCCCGGGCAGGTGAGCGCCATCAAAGGGCTGGCAGCCTCCTCGGTGCAGGGCTTGAAGCCCAAAGACGTGGTGATTGTGGATATGGCCGGCAACATGCTTTCCGGGCCCTTGATGGATGACGTGGCCAAATCCTCAGCCGACACCAACAGCGACAAAATGGTAGCCGAGCGCAAATACGAAGAACAGATTGAATCCAATGTCCAAGCCATGCTGGTGCGGGCCCTCGGTCCGGACCGCTCCGTGGTGCGCGTAAAGGCGCGCTTGGGCTGGGATGCGGTGGAAATAGTTGAACAGAATTTCTTTCCGGACAGCGTGGTGCGCTCTGAGCAGGTGACAACCGAGTCTTACACCGGCACCGGCGAGTTTGTGGGCGGGTCCCCGGGTGCAGGCTCCAACCTGCCCAGTGACCAGGGCATACCCAGTTACCAGGCTATGGCTGACACTGGCACCAACATTGACTACGCGCACACAGAAACCACCACCAACTATGAAATGGGCAGTGTGGAAGAAAAGCGCAAGGTGGCCGGCGGGCAGTTGCAGCAGCTTTCCGTATCGGTGGTGGTGGACAATGTGACTGATGAGGACGTGCTGGATTCGCTGAAGGAAGTGGCCGCGCGCGCAGCCGGCGTGAACCTTGAGCGTGGCGACCAGTTCACACTGCAGTCGATTGCATTTGACCGCACATTTTTTACAGTCGAGACCGCAGACTTTGAAAACCAGCAGCTCGGCCAGACCTACCGCCAGGTAGCGCAGTGGTTTGGCGTGGCGGTTGTGTTCTTGTCTGCGTTGTGGTTTACGCAGCGCCTGATTCGCAACCTGCGCCTGAAGGCGGAGGAGCGCGATGTTTGGGACGCCATGCGCCTGGGCGTCGACACCAATGATGATGGCGGCACCGGCCTGCTGCAAGCCAGCCTGCCGCAGGTACCCATGAGTTTGCCGGACGACTCTGATGACCGCATCCCCACCCCCGACCACGCGCGCGCGCGGCGCGCGGTGCAGCGCATTGCGGAGCAGCGCCCCATGACCGTGGCCGAGATCATCCGGCAGTGGATGGAGCAGGACAAGGATCCGACAGCTGCCTGACAGCCGCTGCAGACCAGAAATTAAGATCATAAAACCAGCCGGAGCATCACACAATGGCAGTACAAACTGAATCACAGCGCGGCCTCAACCTGGAAGTAGCGGACTCCGAAATGGGCAATCCGGCGGCACTGCCGGCCGTGCTTGGAGCGGACGGCACCACTCAGCCCAATCTTCTAGATTCGCTAAAGGCCATGCTGGCCGGCGGGCGCAGCGGGCCAGTGGCGCTAACCGGCCCGGAGAAAGCCGCCATCCTGATTGCCGGCCTCGGCGTGGATGTGTCGGCCGAAGTGCTGACATCGCTCTCCGATGCGGAAATTGAAGACGTGGTGCTGGCACTTTCCAAATTGCAGTCGGTGGGCGCAGAGCTGCGCGACAGTGTATTCCAAGAGGCGTTTGAACTTTCGCATGCCGGCGAATCGCTGTCTCAGGGCAGCATGGGATTCATTCGCCAGCTAATTGGCCGTCTGCGCTCGCGCAGCGATGGCCAGCCAGTGGCAGACCGCATGACGATTGCACTGGACCAGTGGCGCCGTGGAGTGCGCGGCGAAGAAGAGCCGGACCAGGTTGTCGATCCCGCGGAGGCAGAAGCCACCAAGCTGGCCGAAACTGAAGCGCACACTGAGGCCACCTCAGTTTCACTGACAGCAATTGATGTGATGAACCAAGTGGACGACTCTGACGTGGCCGCCTACCTAAAGGACGAGCACCCGCAGGCCGTGGCGCTGGTGATTGCGCTGATGGACCAAAAGAAAGCCGGAAGTGTGATGGCTTTCCTGCCGCCAAACATGCTGGGCGATGTGAGCGTGCGCATTGCCGCCATGACGGCCATCAACCCAAGCGTGGCCGCAAGTATTGGAAAAGCACTGGATAAAGAGTTTGCCAGCGCCGGCGGCAAGAAGGCAAAAATTGGCGGGCCGGACTTTCTGGTGACGCTGCTGCAAGGCGTTGACCGCCCCACTGAAAAAATAATTTTGGAAGGCCTGGACGCAGCCAATCCGGATCTTGCAGCCACAGTGAAGGCGCAGCTCTTTACATTTGAAGACATTGCCAAGCTGACGGACAAATCCATTCAGCGCATCATGCGCGATGTGAACAAGGCTGACCTGGTGGTGGCATTGAAATCTTCCAGCGCAGACTTGCAAAACAAAATCTGGAAGAACATGTCCTCGCGCGCCGCGCAAATGCTGCAGGAGGAGCTGCAGTTTATGCCGCCCACCAAGTTGACGACCATTTACGATGCGCAGCGCAAAGTGATTGACCTGGTGCGCGACCTTGAAGCCAAGCAGGAAATCTCAATTCCGCGGGCCGGCGGCGTGCAGGAGTTTGCCTAAACCATGCCTGTCAACGGCCGGTTACTGCGCTCGCAGCAGGTGCTGGTGGTGCCACGGCGCACCTTCACGGGGCAGCACGCCAACGCGCCCGTGCTGCCGCATGCGCCCGCAGCGCTGCCAGACCTGCAAGCCGAGCTGCTGCGCACACAGGCCGAGCTCAATGAGCGCGAAACAACCTTCAACGTGCAGCGCACGCAGCTGGAAGCCGCCCTCACCCGGCGCAGCGCAGAAATGGATGCGGCACTCGTAACCGCGCGCGCTGCTGCGGCCACGGTGCATGCGGAAGCAGCGGCAGCCATGCAGGAAGCACAGGCCGAGGCTGCTGCCGCACTGGCAGCGGCTGCGGCGCAAGCAGTAGACCTGCTTGAGCTGAGTGCTGCCGATGCGCGCGCCGACGGGCAGGCGTTGGCGCAGCGCCTGGTGCTGGCTGCCGAAGACCAGGTTGCCGCCATCCGCCAGTCTGCGCAAGCAGCCGGTTTTATTACGGGCCGTGAAGAAGGGCGCAGCGTGGGCGAGGCCGGCACTCAGCTTGTGCTGCTGCAGGCGCAGCGCCTGATTGTGGAGGCCGAAGGCTGGCGCGCCAGCCTGCTGGCAGCCAGCGAAGGCAAGCTGGTGGACCTGCTGGGCATTGTGGCCGAGCAGCTTTTTGGCAAAGGCTTCGCCTTGGATGACCAGGCGCTGCAGCAAATGGTGCGCACCGCCGTGCAGCAAGCCCAGCACCTCAGCAACTTGCGCGTGGCGCTGCACCCCGCCGATTACGAGCGCCTGCTGCCGCTCTGGCCAACCCCCAGCGTTGCCCTGATTGCCGATGCGGCTGTGCAGGCCGGCGGCTGCGTGGTGCATGGCGATGAAGGCGATGTGGACTTTCAGGTGCGGCGCCGGCTGGACGGCGTACAAGCAGCACTGCGCGAAACACTTGGCGCAACCGCGCACGATACGGACTAAGCGCACATGATGGCCACAGCCGAACAAGAAGCCCCCGCCCCGCCCGACCTGGAACGCTACGCGCGCGCCATCAAAGCGCTGCCCGCTGCGCAAGCCAGCGGCCGCGTGGTGGAGGTGGTGGGCCTCACAATTGAAGCCAAGGGCCTGGTATGCGAGATTGGCGAACGCGTGGACATCACCGTGCGCAATGGCAGCACTATTCCAGCAGAGGTGGTTGGCTTTCGCTCCGGCCACGTGCTGATCATGCCGCTGGCAGAGATGGCCGGCATCCAGCCGGGCAGCCGCGTCACCGCCACCGGCGCACAGCTGCGCGCACCGGTGGGCCGCGCCTTGCTGGGCCGCGTGCTGGATGGCCTCGGCCAGCCGATTGACGGCCTGGGTCCGCTGGGCACGCAGCGCACCGTGCCGGTGGTGGGCAACCCGCCCCACCCGCTGCACCGCAAGCCGGTCAGCGAACCATTGATCACCGGCGTGCGCGCCATCGACGGCTTGATCACAGTTGGCAAGGGCCAGCGCATTGGAATTTTTTCCGGCAGCGGCGTTGGCAAGAGCACCTTGCTGGGCTGCATTGCGCGCAGCCAAAACACAGATGTGACTGTGATTGCGCTGATTGGCGAGCGCGGCCGCGAAGTGCGCGAGTTTGTAACCAACAGCCTGGGGCCGGCCGGCCTGGCGCGGTCTGTCGTCGTCGTCTCCACTTCTGACCAGCCGGCACTGGTGCGCGTGCGCGGCGCGTGGCTGGCAACCGCCATCGCCGACAGTTTTCGCAGCGAAGGCATGGACGTCACATTTTTGATGGACAGCGTCACGCGCGTGGCCATGGCGCAGCGCGAGATTGGCCTGGCAATCGGCGAGCCGCCCGCCAGCAAGGGCTACACACCGTCCGTGTTTGCGCTGATGCCCAAGTTGATGGAGCGCACCGGCAACTCCGAGCACGGCACCATTACCGGTTTCTACACCGTGCTGGTGGAGGGCGACGACTTTAATGAACCCATCTCCGACGCGGCGCGCTCCATCCTGGACGGGCACATCATGCTGACGCGCGAGCTGGCTGCCCGCAACCACTTCCCCGCCATCGATGTGCTGCACTCCGTGAGCCGCGTGATGCCGGCCGTGGCTGCCAAAGCGCACCTCAAAGACGCCGGCGTGCTGCGCCAGCTGCTGGCAGCTTACGAGAAGGCGCGCGACCTGATCAACATCGGCGCTTATGTCAGCGGCTCCGATGCCACCATCGATGCGGCCATGCGCCTGATGCCGGACGCGCTGGCATTTTTGCAGCAAGACAGCGAACCGACTCCATTTATGGAAAGCCTGCGGCGCCTGAACGAGCTTGCCAGCCAGGGCGCAACCGCCACCGCCTAACCCGGACTACAAGCATGCCACCCAAGTTCCCGCTCCAGCCCGTGCTGGACTTTCGCAAAGTGCTGGTTGACCGCCTGGAGGTGGAGTTGGCCCGCCTGCTGAGCGCCGGCCACCGCCTGCGCAGCCGCATTACTGCCAATCAGGCAGCGCAGCTGGACGTGCTGGCGGAGCTGCGTGCACTGCAGAGCGGACTGCTAAACATGGAATTAATTCAGCGCCTGCAGAACGGCTGGCAGACATTGCATGATGAGCTGCAACGCCTGGCATCTGAGATGCGCACGCTGCAAAGCGCCGTGCACGAAAAACGCGGCGAGCTGGTGGCGGCGGCGCAGCGCCGCGATGTGGTGGCCAAGCTGAGCGAACGCCACGCCAGCAACTGGCAGGCGGAATTGTTGCGCTACGAGGCGCTGGAGCGCGATGATATTTACATTGCGCGCGCCTTCAAGCGGCGGGCCATATGAGCATTTCCGGCACTCCAGCCGCAAACGGGCAGTTGTTGCTGCGCACACTGCACGGCATGCTGTCCAAACAATACAACGCTGCACCCGGCCGCACAGCAGCGGACACCGCCCCGCTGCCCAATATGCCCCAGCCCGCGGGCGGCCAGCTGGCAGTAGCGGGCAGCGCAGCGCAGCTTTCAGCAGAACAACCGGGGCTGCCGAGGCCGGCAGCGGCCGCAGCTCTAAACTCGGTTGGCGCAGCGCCGGCAGCAATTGAACAGCCCGGCCTGCCCAAACTGCCAATTGCAGCGACAACCCTGCCAGAACCAATTACATGGATGGCGCTGACTGCAGCTGCGGAAGCTGAAGCCGCCGCGCTGGCTGCAAGTGCCGCAGCCAAAGCGCAGGGCAGCGCCGCCCCAGCGGTGGCTCCGGCGCTGCCCGCACCGATGGCTTTGGATCCCAACCACCCGCTGCCCGAGCCATTGCCAGTAGATGCCAGCTACATACCGCCCGGCTCCGTGCCGGACCTGCAAACCGGCGGCTGGGTGGTGCCCGTTGCACGCAGCATCTCCAAAGTACGCCCGAGTGAGTATGACGAGCTGATCTACACCACGGCCATGCAATATCAGGTAGATCCGGCACTGGTGAAGGCGGTCATTCATGCCGAGTCGAATTTTCGCCCGACAGTGGTGTCTTCCGCCGGTGCAACCGGCCTGATGCAATTGATGCCCGGCACCGCAGCCTCACTGGGGGTAAAAGACTCCAACAACCCGGCGCAAAATGTTGATGGCGGTACGCGCCTGCTGCGCAAACTGCTGGACCGCTATGACCAGAATGTGTCTTTGGCGCTGGCCGCTTACAACGCGGGCCCCGGTGCTGTGGCCCAGTACGGCGGCATTCCGCCCTACCCCGAAACACAGCGCTATGTGCCGCGCGTGCTTTCTTTATACAAAACTTATGTGGAGGTCTGATCATGCTGGGATTATTTAATGATTTTGCAAGCAAAGCCACCAAGGCTGCGTTGAATGGCTTGGGCAAGCGCCAGGAACTAATCAGCAACAACATTGCAAATGCTGACACACCCATGTATCAGGCGATGAATATTGAATTTGAGCGTGCACTTAACACTGCATCGCGCTCGCGCGAGGGGCAACTGCCGCTACAGGCCACTGTGAGCAATGCCCACCATATGAGCCCGCTCACGGCGGAGATGACGCCGAAGGTCACACGCCGCGCAGATTCTTCCATGCGCCTTGACGGCAACAATGTGGATGTGGACATGGAGATGACGCGCCTGGCGGAAACCAATCTGCTGTATCAAACCATGACTCAGATTGAAACCAAGAAGCTGTCTCTGATCCGCGCGCTGACCGGCCGCTAAGCACAATCCCAAGTTAATAAATGAACACTGTTCCCGCCCCGCTCACCAGCACCCAGCCGCTGCAGCTTAGCGGCAGTGCGGCGCTGGCTGCCACCATGCGCAACAGCGCTGCAGAGTTGTTCGAAACTTTTATGCAAGAGGTGGGCCCGGCAATCGGGGGACCCCGGCCAGCAGCTGCAAGCCCGGCCGGCCCGCGCGCAGCGCAAACTTTGCAGCCGCAGCGCCCGGCAGCCGATGCCGCGGGCAGCGCTGCAGCCAAGCCGGCTGCGCACGCGCAGCCGCATCCGGCCCTGCGCGATGCTGCCGGCGCTGACGCCGCCGCCGTGCAGGCCGCCTTCCCGGCTGGCGCTGGCAGCGCCGCCCAAACCGCAAGTGCAGCCAGCCCGGCAATCTCAGCCAAACCACTGGAGCCAGCCGCAGCGCTTGCGCCAATCGGCGGCCGGGCAAATGGCGCAGCGCATGCAGACCGCACGCGCAATGGCGGCGCACCCATCGACACCGCATTGGCCGCAGAACTTGATACCGACAGCGAAGCGCTGCCGCCCACGGTGCAAGCCGTCATTCGCGCGGTGCGCTTCCTGAACGAGAGCGGCGAGAGCGGCGTATACATGCAGCTTGAGCCGGCGCATCTGGGTCCGCTGCGGGTGCGCCTGACGCGCGCAGCGCAAGGCGGCATGCACATAAAACTAAACGCCGAACAAGTGCAAACTGCGCGCCTGGTGCGCGCTCACCTGCCCGCCCTGGAAAAGGCGCTGGCGGCAGCGGGTGTGCCGGTGGCCCAGCTGCTGGTGGGCGTGGAAAGCGAAGACAGCCAATCCGCGGACAATGCGCCGGCAGCAGCTGCCCTCACAGACACAGCGCTGCGCACGGTCTATGCCTGATAACCAATCGTCATCCTGATCCAGTTTCATTTTTATCAACCCCAAAAGAGGACCCCATGGCAATTCTTCCATTAACCCCCTATGCAACGACTGCCCCGAGCACACCGCCCGTGGTGGCCGCGTCCGGCGGCGACAAAGACAACTTTATGCAAATGCTGCTTACCCAGCTGCGCTATCAGGACCCGATGAACCCGATGAAGGACTCGGACTTCATGTCGCAGATCTCGCAGCTGCAAATGGCGGACAAGATGAGCCAGCTTAACAAATCCATGCTCGAGAGCGTGCGCGCCGAAACCCTCTCGCAGGCCGCAAACTTCATCGGGCGCCGCGTGCACGCCATGCAGAATGGCGAGCCGGTGGAGGGTGTTGTGAGCAGCGTGCAGCAGCGCAACGGCGCAGTCACGCTCAACGTTGCCGGCCGCACCGTCACGCTGCCGGAAATTGAACGCATCGACATCGAAGGCGCCAAGGACAGTGCAGCGCCAACAGCTTCCGCAATCTAAACCGCTTCAACGCCAAGGAACCCAAAATGATTAGATCCTTCTACAGTGCGGTAACCGGCCTGGCCGGCAACCAAACTTACACCGATGTCGTAGCCAACAACCTTGCAAACATTAACACCGTCGGCTTTCACCGCAGCCGCGTGGACATCGAAACACTCATCAGCCACCTGAAGCGCTCGGGCACGCCGCCCACAGAAGCACTCGGCGGCATCAATGCCTCACAAGTGGGCGCCGGCATGTCCATCGGCAGCATCTCCAAGGTGTTCACGCAAGGTGCGCTGCAGGAGACCGGCCGCCCCATGGATGTGGCGATTGACGGCGACGGCTTCATGATTGTCGACGACGGCACACGCACGCGGGCCTTCACGCGCGACGGCCAGCTGCAAATGGATGTCGATGGCAACCTGGTTCAGTCCGTATCAGGCTACAAAGTAATGGGCTACGCACCCGGCGGCCAGCCCGCGCCGGCCACGGAAACTGCAGCTGCCGGCGCTGAACCAGATGCGCTGACCGCCACGGATACGGCTGCTGCCGCAGCAGCAGCCGGCG
>OFRD01000006.1_pt1 | contig 68952 bp, 63 predicted proteins | sample 1543041 | NCBI WGS metagenome assembly OFRD01 (sample SAMN07774234, study PRJEB24372) | wastewater metagenome | isolation source: Exp Tend CN 100WW | collected 2016-02
GGAGTAGTGCCGTTGCCGTTGTTGTAGGCCTCGATCTTGTCGAATGGATTAGTCGTTGCGATAGGTGTTGTGTCGCCCCCGCCGCCTCCAGCAATCAGGCCAATGCCTGCTGCGGCCGCGCCCACACCTGCAGCACTGAAGCCACCTGCGGCAGCCCCGACCATCGCGCTGCCCAAAGCCGGTGCCGCTGGCACTGCCAAAGCAACCACACCCTCATCAAGGGTCTGCAACAGACTTCCCTCGTCAAAGACCCACTCATTGCCGGTCAGGACGGTGTCTTTTTGTTCAAAAAAATCACTCAGCTCAACAATTTGTTCTGTGCCATCCTCGGTCTCAATAACTAAGTTTTTGTCAGACTTAACAAGTTTAAGTTTTTTGGAGCCGACGACCTGGCTGCCCTTCAAGGTCACACCATCTGCAAGCAACGTGATTTTTTGTCCGGGTTGAACAACATGCTTCACAGCTGCTTGCCCCGCCTTGTGCTCGGCCACAGCCAGACGGGTGACATTTTGAGAGTCTGCGGAAATGATTTGGATTTGCATGGCTTAAGGATGATTAAAATTTGTTCTATCAACTTTAGCTAATAAAAAGTAAACAAACTGTTAAGAATTGTTATTCGATCATTTTAGCACTGCGTATTGTTTAAGTTTTCAAATTCACAACAACTGTGGTCTCGCCTGGCTTGCTGACCACCGTCACAGTTCCACCGCGTTTGTGAACTGTGGTCTGAACAAAATACAGACCCAAGCCCATCTGCAAGCTGGCGGAGGGTTTCGGCTGAGTGAACTCAGGCCCTGACTTAACTCAGGCTGAGATCACCTGCAACTGCTGATTGATCCAGCCCTGATGCGCGCTGTAGGCCAAGTTGCTGTAAGCAAAGGCCACATCGCCCACCAACACAGACGTGCCATCCGTGGCAGTGGCCGTGGTCTGGCCCGCCTCCTTGACGCCTGGGGCCGGTGTGCGCACCACGCCGTCGCTGGTCAGGTTGATCTCGGTCAGGCCCCAGCCTGCCAAGCTGCGCACTTCGCCTGCGTCGCTCACGCCGTCTTGGTCTGCGTCTTGCCAGACCTTAAACTCGCCAAACTTTGCATCCAGCGCGTTGAACCGGTCATCGCCGTTGCTGTCAAATCCAATCGCCAAGCCCTCCAAGTCGGTGTTACCACCGTACTGCGTGAAGGCGTATTGGCTGCTGTCGCGCACCAAGCCGTCGGCGTATTTGTCCCACACCAACACGCCATCTTGGGCACCGGCCCAAGCGGTTTGGTCCAAGTTGCCGTCACCGTCTACGTCCATCACCACTTGGCTGTAACCCAAACTGCCGTCACGGTTCAGGTCAATCACCACCGGGGCAGTGACCGTGATGTGGACGACCGTGCTCATGCTGGCGGTCAAGTTTCCGCCAGTGCCTTGAGTGCCTGTATTGCCGTCATTTAATGCCCAATTGAGGGTCACAGTGGCTGGAGGCGTGTCACTGCTGTTCGAGTAAACAATATTCTGCGCCAGGGTAATGACAAGGGCTTGGGTCGCGTTCGCGCCAAACGTGATGTTCAATTGGCCACCTGCTTGCAAGAAGGTCCCGACCTCTACACCACCCACCAGCACATTGGTGCCACTGGTCGTCACGTTAATGCCGTCAAAGACCAAAACGTCATCGCTGTTGGCGCCACCCTGACGCACCAAATTCAACGTAGCACCACTGAAACTGTTAGCGGCAGAGAGTTCTTCGTCAAATACCTGTACGTTAGGGTTGAGCGCAATTGCCGCACCGCCTTTGGTAAACGTTGGGCCTTGGCCAGGCTGCGAGTCAAAAGTAATGTCCAGCGTGCCATCGCTCTTGTAGCGCACCAAAATGAAGTCGTCGTTGAGGCCATTTCTGGCATAGCCCGACACCACAATCTTGCCGTCTGGCTGCACACGCATGGCTTGGGCAATGTCAGTGCCCGCACTGGCGGCCGTGATGACAATGCCGTCACCACCGCCAAAACTGTTGTCTAAGGTACCGTCATTGTTGTAGCGTATCAATGCAAAATCTGTACTGCTCAGCGTGCCGACCTGTCCTGCTACCAAGATCTTGCCGTCGCTCAAGATGGTCATCGCGCGGCCAAGGTCTGTGCCGCCAGCGATGTCGGTGGTGACAATGCCGTCACCACCAAAACTGGTGTCCAAGCTACCGTTGCTGTTGTAACGCACCAAAGAAAAATCGTTGTTGCTGAGTCCTGCCAACAAAATTCGGCCATCGGTCTGAACGTTGACGCTGTAAGCACGATCGTCTGCAGGCCCGATAACAGTGACAACGATCCCGTCATCGCTGAAGCCAGTGTCCAGGGTGCCATCCGCGTTGTAGCGCACCAGCACATAGTCTTGATTTCCGCCTTCTAGACGTTGGCCTGCCACCAAAATTTTCCCATCTGCTTGCAGGGTGATGCTGCGGCCAATGTCATTGCCAGTTCCAATGGCGGTGGTCACGATGCCATCACCACCGCCAAAGCTGGTGTCTGTTGTGCCATCTGTGTTGTAACGAACCAGCGTGAAGTCAAAATTGTTGGCAGTGCGGCTGTAGCCTGCGACCAATAGCTTGCCATCTGCCTGCACCGTGACACTTTGGCCATGGTCATGGCCAGTACCAACGGCGGTGGTAACAATGCCATCGCCCCCGCCAAAGCTGGAATCCAAGCTGCCATCGCTGTTGTAGCGCGTCAAGGCAATGTCGAAATTACCAGCGATCATGCTTTCTCCGACGACAACGATCTTGCCGTCTGCCTGTAACACCACGGCCCTGCCAAGATCATCAGCCGAGCCGATACGGGTGGTGACGATACCGCCTGTGCCAAAGCTGGTGTCCAGTGAGCCGTTGGCGTTGTAACGGGTCAGTGCGAAGTCGGCGTTGCTGCCGTTGTTGCTTTCTCCTGCAACCAGTATCTTGCCGTCGCTCTGCATGGTCATGCCATAGGCTCGATCCACGCCTGCACCGACTGGGGTCATCACGATGCCGTCTCCCATGAGCGGCGCGGCGTTCACGTTAGTGGTGACGGAAGGGGTGGCGGGAATGGTGGCAGTCTTGGTGTCGCTCGCCGTGGCCGCTGAGCCAGTAGCAGTACCCATTGCAAGAACACCGCCCGCAGCAACCCCGCCAGCCACAGCGCTCCCGCCCAAACCGACAAGAGCACTGCCAGTAGCAGCTGATGCGCCTTCAGCCACGAACATGACGCCATCGTCGACGTTTTTTAATTGGCTGCCATCTGCCATTGACCACTCTTCGCCTGTTAAAAAAGCGTCTTCTTCGTTATAAAAATCAGTCAGCTCAACAATTTGCGCCTCACCATCCTCCGTCTCTATGATCAAATTTTTGTCAGATTTAAGCAGTTTGAGTTTTTTAGAGCCAATGACTTGGCTGCCCTTCAAGGTCACACCGTCCACGATCACCGTGATTTTTTGCCCCGCTTGAACGATGTGCTTGACAGCTGCTTGCCCGGCCTTGTGCTCGACCACGGCTAAACGGGTGCCATTTTGAGCGTCTGCGGAAATGATTTGGATTTGCATGGCCTGAGCTAAAGTAATGTTATTTACGTCAACTTTATCCAAAAAAGACAAGCAAATTATTAAGAATTAATATTTTATAAATTTAGCAATGTGCATTGTTTAAATTTTCAAATTCACAACAAATGCGGTCTCGCCTGGCTTGCTGACCACGGTCACAGTTCCGCCGTGTTTGTGAACTGTGGTTTGAACAAAATACAAACCCAAGCCAACGCCTGTCTGCAAGCTGGCGGGTCTGGGCTCCAAACGGCTGAAACGCTTGAACAGCCGTTCGATGTCTTGCGGGGCGATACCCGGGCCTTGGTCTGTGACGCGAATGTGGACCTGACCGCCGCCGAGCTTGGCGCTCAATCTGACCAGCCCTCCCGGTGGCGAGAACTTGAGGGCATTGCTCAGCAAATTGGCCATCGCACGGGACAAGGTATCGAAGTTCCCTTGAATCCAAACCGGCTCATCGGGCAGGTCAAGCGTCAAAGTCAATGCACTGGCCATCGCCAAGGGGTAGATGTCATCGGCCACCTCGTGCAGCAGGGCCATCACATCCAGCTCGGAAAAGCTGTCGGGTCGCAACATTTGAGCGCGTGAGGTTTGCAAGAAGTCTTCCGTCCAGGCCAAGGCCCGCACCATTTGCTTGTGGGTGGGGTGGTGTTCACCCAGCTCACTTTTGATTTGGGCTGCGGCACTGGCCAACGGCACACGGATGTCATGCGAGACAAAGGCCAAGGTTTCGCGTTGGGTTTGATCCAAATGCTGCAGCAGGGCCGTGGCCGCACGGACTTGGTCAATGCGGCGCTGAAATGGGTCTGCATCAGAATGCGGCGCTTGGGCATCTGTGCCGAGCGCGATTGGCCCGACGCTGCCCAACTCTTGTTGCAGGCGGCTCAATTCTGAGTCGAGAAACTGGCTGGCCGATTCAAGCTTGCGCCAGGACCAGATGGGATAAGCGCACAACAGCCCGAGCAATCCGGCAGACATGGGCACCCAAACACACCACCACACCGGCAAGGCCATGGCCGCAGCCAGCACCAGCACGGCAAAAGCAATGGTGGCCACCAGCCCAGTGCGGGTGCGGCTGTAGGGCAGCCACAGCATGGGCATCAAGGCCAAAGTGCAGGCCAGCAAAGTGCTGAGCCACAAAGGTGCGCGTGTGATCAGCGTTTGTGACCGAATGGAGACCATGGCGTTGGCCAAGAACTCCACGCCGGCCATGGGCTGCCTTAAACCAGAGACCGGCGTGGGCAGGCTGTCGGCCATGCCGGAAGCGGTGGAGCCCACCAGCACCAGCTTGCCCCGAAAAGTGTCGGGCCTGAACTCGCCGCGTAGCACTTGCAGATAGGACAAGCTGTGCAAGTGGCGCTGGGCGGTTGAGAAGTTGATGTACCGCTGATCGAGCTTGGTCAACATGGCCACTCCCTGGCCCGGGACTTGGGGTGCGTGGCGGGAAAACGGGACGGGCAGCTGCCCGGCCACGGTGAGCATGGCTTGCGCAAAATGCGGCCAGACCGGCTGGTCCAAGCCCTCCCACAGGGTGATGCTCCGGGCGATGGTGTCGGCATCCAGTTCGGCATGTACGCGGCCCAAAGCGGCGGCATGCCTTACCAGCGGGGACAAAGGCAATGTTTCGACCAATTGCCCATTGCTGCGGACTTTTTCGATGACCACGGGCAAAACCACATTGCCAGCCCGCGCCATGGCGTCGGCCAGCAAGCGGTCTGCCGCCAAGTCTTCTTTTTGGGTTTCACTGAACATCACGTCAAACCCGATGGCCTTGGCACCATCGGCATGCAAGCGATCGATCAACTGAGCGTGCATGCGCCTTGACCACGGCCAGCGGCCCAAGCTGGACAGGCTTTGCTCGTCGATGGTGACCAACACCACATCGGTTGGAATGTCGCGATCGGTGTTTTGCTGCGCAGCGTCGTAAATGACATTGTCGATGCGCGATAAAGCGCCCGTGATGCACAGCACCAAAGTGATGCACACCAGCCATAAACCCGTGGAGGTGCGGTCAGTCAGCGGTGACCATTTCACATCAATAGATCCAGATCCACAGGTGATAAGGATGATCTTGTGCAGGCAGCTGGGGCAAAGACAGCACCACGCCGGCATTGGCTTGGTACCAAACCGGTTGGCGGCCTTCTGCATCCCGGGTGACTTGCACCAGATAGCGCTGCCCTGGGGGCAAAGGCACCAAATCGATCGTCATAGAACCCATGCTCACATAGTGAGGTGCCAGCTGAATGACAGCACCTTGCAGTTTGCGGGGAATGTCCACTTCGAAGGGGTGCAACACGGTCTTGCTCGGCATGCCCTTGTCGTCGAGCGTCCAGGCGCGCAAGTAATAGCGGCCATCGGCCAGGCCGCCAGCATCAAAAAAGGGGCTGTCGGCTTGGTGCGTCAAAACCAATTGGGCCATTTGCGCGTCGCGGCCCACTTGCATGACCCAGCCCTTGACTTCGGTTTGCGCCACCCATTTGAACGCCATCGGGAAATCGACAAAGCGGGACGCGGGGCTTTGAAAGACGGGCGCAGGTTTGATGACTTCGGGGGCGATGGGTTTTTCTCCGAGCTTGACGGCACTGCCAAAACCTTCTTGCACCAAAACATGACCTTGGGTCGTTTGCAAGGCGACTTGCCCTTCAAGGGTTTGTTGCAGCGATCGCCCATTTTGGGCATCCACCACAAATTGGGTGCCCCGCACCGAGGCCACCGCAGCAGGGGTGATGATCTCGAATTTTTGGCCTTGTCGACCTTGCGGGTTGGCATGCACCTCGACACGGCCGCCTTGCAAACGCAATTGGGTGTCGGCCATATAGCCGCCAGCGTAAACACTGAGGGTGTCCATGAGCACAGACGATTGGGGTTGCATGACCAGTTCGGAGGCATCGGCAAATTGGACTCGGGCACTGCTGTTGATGCCCACCTTGATTTGTTGACCCGTTTGCACGGCCTCCCCCGCTTGGGCCTGCCGCCAAGCACCTTTGAGATCTTGGATCTGCACATCACCCGAAATGGCCGTCAATTTGGCCTGCGCCTGCTTGACTGCCAGCCAGCTCAAAGGCATGCGCAGCTGTGCGCCGACCTGGATAACGCCGTTATTGGGCAGGCGGTTGTATCGGGCCAACTCTTGCCAGGTGTACGAGGGTTTGAGGTACTGAAGAGCCAAGTTGGACACGGTGTCTTGTGGCCTGACGGTGTAACGCCAATCGACGGTGGCGCTGGTCTGCGCAGACGCGCTCAAGGCAAACAAGCAGCCTGCCAAACCGAACCAAGCCAAGAACAGTCGACCCTGAAACAGGCGATGCGATGTCATTTTGATGTGCCCTCCAAAAACTCAAGCCGATAGCCGCGCTGGTAAATGGATGTGAGCTTCCAGCCGTTGGCGGCGTTCAAAGCCAATTTGCGGCGCAGATGGCTGATGTGCACATCCAGGCGGCGCGTATCGATGGCCACGTCTTCAATGCCCAGCAGCCCGTAAAGATGTTGCCGGGTCACAACGCGGCCACGCTGCATAAAAAGATCAAACGCAAGAATGGCTTCTGTTCCGGTCAAGGCCACAGGCGCACCGTTGAGCAAGATCACTTTGTTGCGGTAATCAATACCCAGACGCCCGATTTCCTCTGTTTGCACAGCGGGGTCTCGCGGCTTGATACGCCTCAGCAAGGCTTGAATGCGTGCATGCAAAACAGCAACCATCGGCGGCTTGATGATGTAGTCATCAGCCCCGGCCATGAGCACTTGCGTCACGTCGTTCTCGGCATCGTTGCCCGTCATGAAAATCACGGGTGGCATGCGGTTGATATTTTTCAAGCGCGCCATGACTTCGGTTCCCGCCATGTCCGGCAGATGCCAGTCAAACAAACACACATCATGGTCGTGATTCACCAGATGGCTGAGGCACGCTTGCCCGGTCGCAAAGTGCGTCACGGTGTAGTGCCGCGCTTCAAGCTCTCGGCAAATGTCGGCCGCAAAAACTGGATCGTCCTCCAAAAAGGCAATCTTGACCGCTGGATCGGGAGAAAACGTGTGGGAGGACATGGCCTTTATGAGTTTCAAGATCAGCGCCTGGGCACCGGTTGCAAAAGCAGATGCGCTGTTGTCGTGGTCAGGTCTGCGGGAACAATTTTTTATAAATCCATTCCGCGAATTATTTAATTTATCAATAAGTATAAATTAGCAATTAAATAATCATTATTCAAATTCAAGAATTCTTAAAAATTTTTGCCTGAGATGAAGCCTGCCAGACCGCATTGCGCCAAGGGCCACCACCCGGGTTAACACCCGCTACCTCCGGAAAGTAAAAATTTGTATGATGACCTGTTGAATTTACGGGTGAACAGACATGACAACAGTCGGATTGATCGGGTTAGGGGCGATGGGCTCGGGCATGGCGGCTTCGCTGCGCCGGGCTGGGCACAGCGTGCAGGTGTTTGATGTGCGGCGCGAGGTGGCTGAAGCCTTTACCCACGCCGGGGGCACGGCGCACGACACGCTGGCCTCGTTGGGCGCGGCGTGCGACGTGATCGTCTCGGTGGTGGTCAATGCGGCGCAAACCGAAAGCGTGCTGTTTGGCGACACCACAGGATCAACGCCCACGCCCGGGTGTGCCGCCAGCATGAAACCCGGCAGCGTGTTCGTGATGTGCTCCACCGTCGACCCCAACTGGTCGGTGGCGCTGGAGGCTCGGCTGGAAGCCATGGGCCTGCGCTATGTGGATGCCCCGATTTCGGGCGGCGCGGCCAAAGCCGCCAGCGGCCAGATGACCATGATGACGGCAGGCAAGCCCGAGGCCTATGCGCTGGCTGAACCGTTTTTGAACGCCATGGCCGCCAAGGTCTACAAGCTGGGCGACAGCGCGGGCGCGGGCAGCAAGGTCAAGATCATCAACCAGCTGCTGGCGGGCGTGCACATCGCTGCGGCCGCCGAAGCCATGGCCTTGGGCCTGCGCGAAGGGGTGGACGCGGCAGCGCTGTACGAAGTCATCACCAACAGCGCGGGCAACAGCTGGATGTTTGAAAACCGCATGGCCCATGTGCTGGCGGCCGACTACACGCCGCTGTCGGCTGTAGACATTTTTGTGAAAGATCTGGGCATCGTGCTCGACATGGCACGGGCCAGCAAGTTCCCGCTGCCGCTGTCGAGCACCGCGCACCAAATGTTCATGCAAGCCAGCACAGCCGGCTTTGCCAAGGAAGACGACAGCGCTGTCATCAAAATATTCCCAGGCATCGAATTGCCCAAGGGGAAAGCATGAGCGCGTTGAAGCAGGGCCATCTACCGGACCTGAAACTCGGCTGCATTGCCGATGATTTCACCGGCGCGACCGATCTGGCCAACAACCTCGTGCGCTCGGGCATGCGGGTGGTGCAGACCATCGGCGTGCCCACGTCGCCACTGGCCGCTGGCGTGGACGCGGTGGTGGTGGCGCTCAAGTCGCGCACCCTGCCCGCAGCCGAGGCCATCGCACAATCGCTGGAAGCATTGCGGTGGCTGCAAGCGCAGGGTGCGCAGCAAATCTATTTCAAATACTGCTCGACCTTTGACAGCACGCCCGAGGGCAACATCGGCCCGGTGACCGAGGCACTGATGGACGCGCTGCAGACCGACTTCACCATCGCGACCCCGGCGTTTCCAGACAATGGCCGCACCGTGTTCAAAGGCTACCTGTTCGCGGGCAATGTCTTGCTCAACGAATCGGGCATGCAAAACCACCCACTCACCCCCATGACCGACCCCAATCTGGTACGCGTCATGCAAGCGCAAACCCGGCGCAAGGTGGGTTTGATCGATTACAAAACGGTGGCGCAGGGCGAAGCGGCCATCCACGAACGCATGGCCGCGCTGCGCGCTGAAGGTGTGGGCGTGGCGGTGGTGGACGCCACCAGCAACGACGACCTGCACCGCCTCGGGCCCGCATTGAAGGGCATGCCTTTGCTCACCGCAGGCTCGGGCGTGGCGATCGGTCTGCCCGCCAACTTTGGCCTACAGCCTTCGGCGCAAGCGAGCCAGTTGCCAGCGGCCAAGGGCTTGCAAGCGGTGGTCTCGGGCAGCTGCTCGGTGGCCACCAACGCACAGGTGGCGCACTTCAAAGCCAACGGTCGGCCCGCCATGGCGATTCACCCCGCCAGCCTCATGCACGGCCAAAGCGATGCGGTGGTGCAACAGGTGCTGGCCTGGGCCGCGCCCTTGTTGAAGGATGGCCCGGTGCTGGTGTATTCGACCGCCGAGCCCGAAGCCGTCAAAGCCGTGCAGGCGCAGTTGGGCGTGGCCGAGGCGGGCGCTTTGGTGGAGCACGCGCTCGCCGCTGTGGCCCAAGGTCTGGTGCAGTTGGGCGTGCAACAACTGGTGGTGGCGGGCGGCGAAACCTCAGGCGCTTGTGTGCAGGCGCTGGGCATTGCACAGCTGCAAATCGGCCCGCAGATCGACCCGGGCGTGCCCTGGTGTCACGCGCCCACCCCAAACGGGGGCATGCACATCACCCTCAAGTCGGGCAACTTTGGCACCGAAGACTTCTTCACCAACGCCTTTAAAGTGCTGGCATGAACTTCACCGAATCCCAAGCCCGCGAAGAAATCTGTCGCGTGGGTCGCAGCCTGTTTGAACGCGGCTATGTGCACGCCACGGCGGGCAACATCAGCGTGCGGCTGGATGACGGCTTTCTCATCACGCCCACCGACGCGTGTCTGGGTTTTCTGGACCCGGCCCGCCTGGCCAAACTCGACCTGCAAGGTCAACAAATCAGCGGCGACAAGGGCAGCAAAACCATCGCCTTGCACCGCCAGATTTACGCCGCCGCCTGCGAGCACGACACCCACACGCGCTGCGTGATCCACACCCACAGCACGCATTGCGTGGCACTGAGCCTGAACGCGCACGGCCCTGAGCTGCTGCCCGCCATCACACCCTACTTTGTGATGAAGGTCGGCCATGTGCCGCTGGTGCGCTACCACCGCCCCGGCAACACGGACGCGGCGCAGGAAGTGGCCGCACTGATCCGCCAATATGCGGCTCGCGGCACGCCCATCCGCGCCGTGATGCTGCCGCGACTGGGTCCCAATGTGTGGCACGACACGCCCGGCGCGGCCATGGCCACGCTCGAAGAGCTGGAAGAAACCGCCCGGCTCATGCAATTGCAAGCCAGCACGCCCCCCCTGCAAGCCAGCGATCTGGACGATCTGCGGCAAACATTTGGCGCACGCTGGTAACCCTGAAGGCGCGGCGCCCTCGCCACGATTCGCCTCTGTACACACCCCGAAAGAAACCCATGCCCCGCTTTGCCGCCAACCTGTCAATGATGTACCCCGATTTGCCGTTTTTGGACCGCTTTGAGGCTGCGGCCAAAGACGGCTTTAAGGCGGTGGAATATTTGTTTCCCTATGCCTATTCTGCGCAAGAGCTGGCCGCCCGTTTGCAGGGCAACGGCTTGCAACAGGTGTTGTTCAACACCCCGTCCGGCGGCACCGACAGCGCCAGTTTCACCCAAGCCTGGGAAACAGGCAGCCGGGGCACGGCCAGCGTGCCCGGTCGCGAAGGCGAATTTCGCACCGGTTTCGCGCAAGCCCTGATTTATGCCGAGGCGCTGAACTGCCCGCGCATCCATGCCATGGTGGGCCTGCGGGCCGAAAGTGCAGATGCCGAAACCGCAGACGCAACGCTGGTAGCCAACTTGCAATGGGCCGCAGCCGAAGCCGCCAAGATCGGGCGCGATGTACTGATCGAGCCCATCAACACGCGCAGCGTGCCGGGCTTTCACCTCAACCGGCAAGACCACGCGCACCGCATTGTGCAAGCCGTGGGCGCGGCGAATGTGAAAGTGCAAATGGACCTGTTCCATTGCCAAATCGTGGAAGGCGATTTGAGTTCAAAAATAGCGCAGTACCTGCCCACAGGCCATGTGGGGCATTTTCAGATTGCTGAAGTTCCTCACCGCCACGAGCCGGGCACAGGCGAAGTGAACTGGCCGCACATCTTCCAGACCATCGACAAGGTGGCCGCTGAATGCGGCTGGGACGGCTGGATCGGTTGCGAATACAACCCGGCCGATACCAGCTCGGGCGGAACCTCGCGGGGCTTGGGCTGGGCGCGGCCTTACCTGTAACCACCGCGCCGCTGCTTGGCAACGCGCACGGATGGCACCCCCCCGTTTCGGCCGCGGGCGCAAGCTGCAACAAGATTGGGCAAGTTGACTTTGCCGCATTGTCCTTTGTGCAGTGTCGACAATCTAATTGAACACGGCCTAGCCCACACGCCACTTTGTCAATCAAAGCTTCAATGGTGCCCTTGTTAGCCCGGAGCCACCGCAAACCGTCTTGGAGCCTTCCCAGCTGCTGAGCGCCTGGCTCAAGTCCGTGCCTCGGCGCAAGGCCGTCATTTCGGCCACGATGCTCATGGCGATTTCGGGCGGGGTCAAGGCACCGAGGTTCAGGCCCACCGGGCCGTGCAGTTTCGCGGCTTCGGCTTCCGACACCTCAAAGTCGAGCAAGCGCTTGCGGCGCTGCGCATTGTTGTGCTTTGAGCCCAAAGCGCCCACGTAAAAAGCGGGTGTGCGCAGCGCTTCCATCAGTGCCAGATCGTCCAGTTTGGGGTCGTGCGTCACAGCCACCACGGCGCTGTTGTGGTCCAGGCGCATGGCCAGCACCAGGTCGTCGGGCATCTGGGTAGACAAGGTCACCCCGGCCATCGCGTCCCAGCCTTCGTGGTATTCCACGCGCGGCTCGCACACCGTGACCTGGTAGTCCAGCATGACGGCCATACTGGCCAGATAACGCGAAAGCTGCCCGCCGCCAATGACCAGCAAGCGCAAGCGCGGGCCGTGTACCGTGGTCAGGCTTTGACCGTCAAATTGCAACTTGTCGCCCTCGGTGGCTGCACCCATGCGCACCAGCCCAGTGGCCATGTCCAAACGCCGCTCGACCCGCTGGTGTTGCTCGATCAGCACCAGCAACTCACGCAGTTGTGACTGGGAAGACAACGGCTCGAGCACCACCTGCACCGAACCGCCACAGGGCAGGCCAAAGCGGCGAACTTCTTCGGCCGTCTGGCCGTAGGTCGTGATCTCAGGCATGCGCAGGGCCAACTCGCCTGCGGCTACGCGGCGAATCAGATCGTCTTCGATGCAGCCGCCCGAGACCGATCCGGCCACTTGCCCATCGCCCCGGATGATCATGAGCGAGCCCGGTGGACGCGGGGCCGAACCCCAGGTGCGCACCACTGTGCCCATGACCACACGGTGCCCCCGGCTTTGCCAATCCAAGGCGGTTCGGATCACGTCGATGTCAATGCTGTTCATGAAAATGACTGTAGTTCAGTTGAATTCAAGCGGGCATGGCAAACCCATATCCGGCGCTGCCGTCGTCCGGCCAACGCAGGCGTTGCCCCGTCAACACCTCCAGCGCTTGACGGTCTGCTTCATTGTCCACATCCAACCGGTAGTGCGCATTAGGTGTTTCCCAGCGGTAAAACCCTTCGGGGTGGGCCTGCTGCCATTGCCGTGCGCCCACCTGCGCATCAGCCGCCAGGATCTGTTGAGCCACGGACGCCGAAAACACCACCGGATTGCCCGGCAAGCCCCGGACAAACGGTTGCAACATGTCAGTGCCTGCTGGACGAGACGCAAAAGCACACAGCAAATCAGCGACGTCTTGGGTGTTGATCAGGGGTTGATCTGCCAAGGCTACCAAGACTACATCGAGTCCTGGTGCCAAGGCCCTCAAGCCCACGCGCAATGAACCGACATGGCCGACATCAGGCTGCGGGTTGTGCACGGTGCGGACTGACCATCGGCTCAGGCAAACCTCTTGCTGGATGCGCTTAGCATAGTGCCCCAACACCACCCACAGTTCGGACACACCGGCTTGCGACAAGGCATTCAGCTGGCACGCCAGCAAGCTCTCGCCGTCCAGTTGTAACAGACATTTGGGACGGTTACCCATGCGCTTGCCCGCGCCAGCCGCCAGCAAAATGCCACCAATGCGCTGCGACCTTGCGACACCTGGCGTTTGCGTTTCAACCTGAAGCGTGTTCAATCGAAGCTCCCATTTTGGTAAACCATACCGCCAGCGGCTGCGGCCAATGCATTGTGCCGGCAGCCCCAACGAAAACGACCATGTTCGTGTCACCTTGGCACAGGCCTGCCGTGAACCACACAGCGCAAACCCGCTACAGTCTTTTATATTGTTGTTGCCTTTTTCCGGAGTTTGCCCATGAACGCCCCCTTGCACCGCGAAATACCCGCTGACCTGCTCGACAGCGCCCGCGCCTTGAGTGAAGTCACCCAGACATGGGACAGCAGCATCCTGCCCGAGCTGAAAACATACATCGAGATCCCGGCAAAGTCACCGGCATTCGATGCCGACTGGGCCGCCAACGGCCACATCACCACCGTATTGCACCGGGCCGCGCAATGGGTCGAAGCGCAAAAAGTAGATGGCCTGACGCTCGAAATCATCCAGCTGCCGGGGCGCACACCGGTCATGTTTTTTGAGGTCGCCGCCACGCGTGCGGCCAGCGATGGTTCGGGCCAAACGGTGCTGATGTATGGCCACCTGGACAAGCAGCCCGAGTTCAACGGCTGGCGCAATGACCTTGGCCCTTGGACCCCGGTTTACGAAGACGGCAAGCTGTATGGGCGCGGCGGCGCCGATGATGGCTATGCGGTCTACGCCAGCATCGCAGCGGTGCAAGCGCTCAAGAGCCAAAAGACACCGCACCCGCGCATCGTGGGCCTGATCGAGACCTGCGAAGAATCAGGCTCTTACGACCTGCTGCCTTATGTGGACGCGCTGCGCACCCGCTTGGGCGATGTGGGTCTGGTGATTTGCCTGGACAGCGGCGCTGGCAACTACGACCAGCTGTGGCTGACCACCAGCCTGCGCGGCATGGCCAGCGGCACGCTCAAGGTGCAGATCCTGACAGAGGGCATCCACTCGGGCGACGCCTCGGGCTTGGTGCCATCGAGCTTTCGCATCATGCGCCAAGTGCTCGACCGGCTGGAAGACAGCACCACCGGGCGGCTGTTGCCGGCCAGCTTCCATTGCGAAGTGCCCGCTGAGCGGCTGGCACAAGCCCAAGCCACCGCCGCCATTTTGGGTGACGAGGTGTACAAGCGCTTTCCCTGGGCGCACTACGATTGCGGCGGCGCCACCAGCTTTGCGCTGCCCACCACCACCGACCCGACACAGGCCTTGCTCAACCGCACCTGGACCCCGACCTTGAGCGTGACCGGTGCCGACGGCTTTCCGGCCCTCAAAGACGCGGGCAATGTGCTGCGGCCCTACACCGCCTTCAAGCTCAGCCTGCGCCTGCCTCCGCTGGTGGACGCAGCGCAGGCCGTGGCCGAGATGAAAGCCTTGCTCGAAGACAACGCCCCCTACCAAGCCCAAGTCACCTTTGAGGCGGGCGGCGGTGCCACCGGCTGGAACGCGCCCGACACCTTGCCGTGGTTCGAGCAAGCGCTCAACCGCTCAAGTCAGGCGCACTTTGGTGCCCCGGTGGGCTACATCGGCCAAGGCGGCACCATTCCGCTCATGAACATGCTGAGCGCCGGTTTCCCCAAGGCGCAAATGATGGTTTGCGGCGTGCTCGGCCCCAAGAGCAACGCGCACGGACCGAACGAGTTTTTGCATGTGCCCTACGCCAAAAAACTCACGGCTGCGGTGGCCGAAGTGATGGCACGGATGCCTTGATGTTTCCGCAGAAACTTTCCATCTCGCGCCCAGCCGCTTCAGCCCTGCAAGGCGAAGCGGGCCAGCTGGCGGTTTATGACTGGGACTTGCCTGCGGACAAGCCCCTGGGCACCGTACTTTTGGTGCATGGATTGGGCGAGCACGCCGGACGCTATGGCGAAGTCGCGGCGAATTTGCACCAGTGGGGATTTGCGGTGCGGGCTTACGACCAGCAAGGCCACGGCCGCTCGGATGGCGCTCGCGGCGACATGCTGCGTCCCGGCAGTTTGCAGGTCGACTTGTGCCGCGTGGTCGACGACACACGGCAGCACCCGGCTTTGGCCCATGCCCCGCTGATCTTGCTGGGCCACAGCATGGGCGGCTTGGTGGTGGCACGCACACTGGCCGAACAACGGTGCTCGGTGGATGCAGCGGTTTTGTCATCGCCAGCGCTGGGGGCGTTTCCGAATGTGTTCCAAAAAATGCTGCTGGCCACACTGCCCCGCGTGCTACCGCACCTGCGGGTGGACAACGGCCTGAAAGCCGAGTTCGTGTCGCGAGACCCCGATGTGGTCAAAGCCTACTTGGCCGACCCGATGGTGCACCGCCGCATTTCCGCAGGACTGGCCGCCTGGATTTTGGACAACGGTGCCCAAACCCTGGCCGATGCGGCGCAGTGGTCCGTCCCCACTTTGTTGCTCTATGCGGGTCAAGACCATCTGGTCAACGCACACGCCAGCGCCGACTTCGCGCAGACTGCACCGCAGGCCGTGGTGCAGTCCCAGTGCTTTGAGGGCATGTACCACGAGATCTTCAACGACCTCTACCGCGCCCAAGTGTTCAACGCGCTCAAGCGCTGGTTGCTTGCACGCTTTTCTGCTTGAGCGCCATCCACACCAGGGCCACACCGGTCAGCGCCACGGGCAGCAATGAGCCGATGTTCAGCCAAGTCCAGCCCTGCGTGGTGACCAAGGCCCCCGAGGCAAACGAGGTCACCGCCATGGTGGAGAACACCAAAAAGTTGATGGCCGCCTGACCCCGGTCTTTTTCGGCGGGTGTCCAGGCTTTCATGGCCAGTGTGGTGCTGCCGGTGAACAAAAAGTTCCAGCCCAAACCCAACAAGAACAGCGCGATCAAGAACTGGTGCAACTCGACCCCCGTCAGCGCGATGGCGATGCACGCCAAGTTGATCACCACGCCCACGCCCATGATCTGCAGCGTGCCAAATTTCTTGATCAAGTGGCCCGTGAAAAAGCCCGGCGCAAACATGCCGATCACATGCCACTCCAGCACCAACGCCGCATCGTCAAAACTGAAGCCGCACACCTGCATGGCCAGCGGTGTGGCCGCCATGAGCAAGTTCATCACGCCATAGCTCAGGGCGGCGGCTGCGGCGGCCACGATGAACACCGGCTGACGCATGATTTCAGACAAAGGCCGGCCCGCGCTGTCACCGGGTTTTTTGGCAGGCACCGCCGGAAAGCGGATGAAGGCCATGCAGACCATGGCCAAAACGGCCACGATGCCCAGCGCCATGTAAGCGCCCAAAAACGGGGTTTCGTACAAAGTGCGGGTGCGCGAGGCCAAGTTGGGGCCCACGATGGCCCCGATCAAACCACCGGCCAAGACCAAAGAGACCGCTTTTTCGCGAAAGCCGTCAGCGGCCAACTCAGCGGCGGCAAAACGGTACAGCTGGCCGTTGGCGCTGTAATAACCCGCGATCACCGTGGCGGCCACCAGCAACCAGAAGTTGTGGCTCCAGGCCGCATAGGCAGCGAGCAATGCCGAGAACAAAGCCACCCCCAAGCCCAGCTGGAACGACACTTTGCGACCCCAGCGCGACTGGCTTTTGGCCACCAAGCCGGTGGACAGCGCACCCCCCACCACATAACCCATAACGGGCAATGTCGCCATCCACCCCAGCGGGGCCATGGACAGGCCAACCAAGCCATTGATGGCAATAAAGGTGACGTTGTTGGTGAAGAACAGGCCCTGGCAGAGCGTAAGGAGGATCAGATTGGCATTCATACCGGGCAGTGTATCGCTTGCCGCTTATGAAACTGCGTTGCCTTGGCTTATCGGGTCCTGCGGGCCATTGCGGCCTCCGCACCGCAAACGCCGCCACACAAGGTGCGCTGAACGCGTCAGGCGCAAACCGCCAGCACGGCCAAAGGCGCGGTCTCGGCCCGCAACACACGTGGCCCCAGAGTCACCGGCGCAAAACCCGCCGACAGGGCTGCGGCCTCTTCGGCAGGGCTCAAGCCCCCTTCTGGGCCACTGAGCACGGTCACGGCCGCGCTGCCCGTCATCTGCGCCAGCGGCTGTGTGCCTTGCGACAAAGACAAGACCCAGCGCTCACCGGCCGGGGCTGTTTGGAGCCATTGCCCCAGCGTCACCGCCGCATGAACCACGGGCACCCGGTTGCGCCCGCATTGCTCGGCGGCGGCCACGGCCACGCCTTGCCAGTGCGCCAGCTTTTTCTCAGCGCGCTCGCCTTTGAGCTTGAGCACGCTGCGCTCGGCCACCAAGGGCGTGATGCTGGCCACGCCCAGCTCGGTGGCTTTTTCGACCAGCCAGTCCATGCGTTCGTTGGCGGTGATGCCCGCCAGCAAGTGCACAGCGCGGACGGCTTCACGCTCCACCGGGTGGTGTGTACCCACCTCGACCTCGACATCGCTGCGGCCCATGCGGGTCACGGTGGCGTCAAACTCGCCGCCTTCGCCATTGAACAAGGTGATCACATCGCCCGGCTGCATGCGCAGCACCTGCACATGGCGGGCAGCGCCAGCAGGCAGACTCAGGGCAAGGCCAGTGGCCAGAGGGGTGGGGCAATAAAAACGCGGCATGCTCACATGCGCCCGTAAGCAAAGCCCACTTGCGGCGTGGTGCCCTCGATCTCGTCGATCACTTTGAGCAAGGGGCCCAGTTCGCGGTAGCGGTCGCAGGTGGTGCGGATGTAGTGAATGAAGCGGGGCGCGTCGGCCAAGTATTTGGACTTGCCATCGCGCAAGGTCAAGCGGGCAAAGATACCGGCGACTTTGAGGTGGCGCTGCAAGCCCATCCACTCGACAGCGCGGTAAAACGCGCCGAAGTCACTGTGCCAGTCTTCAAAGTCCATCAGGCCAGCTTTGCGGGCTTTTTCCCAATAGCGGATGGTGATGTCGAGCACGAAGTCTTCGTCCCAGCTCAAGAAGGCATCGCGCATCAGGCTGGCCACGTCGTAAGTGATGGGGCCGTAAACCGCGTCTTGAAAATCCAGCACACCCAGTTGTGCACCCAGCGGCCCAGCGCCGTGGGGCATCATCAGGTTGCGCGGCATGAAGTCGCGGTGCACATACACGCTGGGCGCGGCCAGGTTGCGTTGCACGATCAGGGCAAAGGCCTTGTCCAGCGTCTCTTTGTCTTGCCCTGCCATCTGCACTTTTTTGTGCTGGGCCAAGTACCAATCGGGGAACAGGCTCAGCTCGCGGTTGAGCAAGGCCTCGTCATAGGGCGGCAACACGCCGGGGCGCGAGGCCAGCTGCCACTGCACCAGCGCATCCACGGCCTGCATGTACAGGCCATGGTTGGCTTGGGGGCGCTCGGCGTCGATGGCCGACATCATGGTGGCATCACCCAAATCACTCAGCAACATGAAGCCATGGGCGGCGTGCCAGTTCAGCACTTCGGGCGCATGCAGGCCGGCGGTTTTCATCAAGGCGGCAATGCGGACAAAGGGCTCCGAGTTTTCTTTGTCGGGTGGCGCGTCCATGACGATGCGGCTGCCACCTTGCACGGTGTCCACCCGCAAGTAGCGGCGAAAGCTGGCATCGGCCGATGCGATGCGCAAAGTTTCGGGCAAAAGCCCCTGCTCAGCAGCGATGCTCGCCATCCATTGATGGCATAGACCCTGGCGGGCAGGGTCTGACCAGCTGACCTCAGAAACAAGCACAGGCGGGGAAATGGGGGATGAAGAGGGATGGCTCATGGATAATCGCATTCTACAAAGCCTGTTGCTGCCTTTGACTGGTCAGGGCAGGCTGATTCTTTTGCAACTTCCCCCATTTTGTGGCCTCATATTTCGCATTTTTCTGTTTGCCGATGAACCCAACGGCTGCCTTTGCCTGCCGCAACGGGGTTGCGGCACTGCTGTTGGCTTTGAGCGTCAGCGCGTCTTGGGGCCAGCCTGCCCATTTGTCCTTGCGCAGCAGCCCTTTGCTGGAGGAAACGGTTTCGGAACGTCAGCAATCTGAAGGGGCCGTATTTGTAAAAGGTGCACAAATCACCGCCCGCCCCGACATGGACTTGGTGGTTGAAGGTCAGGCCAGCATCCGACGGCCAGGGTTGGCGTTGAGAGCCGATCGGCTGGACTACGACCAGACGCAAGACGTGGTGGATGCCACAGGCCAAGTGCGTGTCAGCACGCCAACCAGTGTTTTCAGCGGCCCAAGACTGAAGCTCAAGGTCGACAGCTTTCAGGGCACCTTTGAAAAACCGGACTTCGAGTTGTACGGCAGTGGGGGTTACGGTCAAGCCGCCGAGGTCGAGTTTGTGGACAACAAACGCACCATCGTTCGCCAAGCCAACTACACCACATGTCGCCGTACCCCGGGCCCCGAGTGGCTGCCCGAATGGCTGCTGAAAGCCACGCAACTGACCATTGACGAAGAAGAGTCGAGCATCGAGGCCAACGGCGTTCAGATGCGCTTTCAGGATGTGCCCATTTTTGCTGCGCCCTCCATCAGCCTGCCATTGACGAATGAACGCAAGTCCGGCCTGTTGCCGCCACTGTTCAGCATTGACACGGTCAACGGCGTTGAAGTGGCTCAACCGTATTACTTTGACATTGCACCCAACCGCGATGCCACCGTCACCACGCATGTGATGAGCCAGCGCGGAGTGGCGGCAGACACCGAATTTCGTTATCTGGAGAGAGACTACAGCGGCTTGCTGCGCTTGAACCTGATGCCCAGCGACAAACTGCGCTCACAAACCCGCTGGGGCTTGTCCAGCCAACACAACGGGGGCATTGACACGGGACTCGACAGCGTGGGCCGCATCAACCTGGGTTTGACCTTGAACCGGGTCAGCGACAACAACTATTGGCGCGATTTCCCACGCTCGGGCTTGGTGCTGACGCAACGCGCTTTGCCGTCTACCGGCGTCTTGTCCTGGGGCAGGGGTGACTTCAGCATGAGCGCCCAAGTGCAGCGATGGCAAAACCTGCAAGAAGCGGCCCCCCCTTACGACCGGGCGCCACAGATCACCATGCGTTACGGCCAATGGAACGCTGAAGGTCTGGATTGGTCTGTGGTGGGAGACACCACACGGTTTGAGGCCGACTATTCCCGCGTGGCCAGTCTTGCCAACACCACGCCACTCAATGGCGAGCGCAGTTTCGTGCACGCCCAGGTCAGTCGCCCCTGGATTCGCCCTTGGGGCTTTGTGACACCCAAGCTGCAATTGCACGCCACGCGCTACCAGATGGACAGGCCTTTGTCGAATGGCGAAAGTGCGGTCAACCGGGTCTTGCCCACCTTCAGTCTGGATTCCGGTCTGGTGTTTGAACGCGAGACCCGTTGGTTTGGACGCGATGTTTTGCAAACACTGGAGCCTCGTGCTTTTTACGCCCGCACGCCCTACAAAAACCAGGACATGTTGCCGCTCTATGACAGCGGTGCCACCGACTTCAACTTGTCCACCATTTACAGCGAAAACACCTATGTGGGTCAGGACCGACTGGTGGACAACGACGCCCTGACGCTGGGTGTGAACAGCCGCTTTTTTGACGCAGCCAACGGCGCTGAAATGCTTCGGGTGGGCGTGGCCCAACGCATCCGGTTTTCGGATCAGCAGGTTGTCTTACCCGGCCAAGTCGCCAGCTCGGCGGGCCTGAGCGACATTTTGTTTGGCGCAGGCATCCGGTGGGACGATCGCTGGTCATTCGACGCCACCATCCAGGCCAACAACCAGACGCACGACATCAGCCGAACCACCTTGCAGGGACGCTACAACCACAGCCCTTACCGGGTCATCAATGTGGCCTACCGCGCCAACAACCAAGTGACCCCAAACTCCGAGTTTGTGGATGTGGGCTGGCAATGGCCTTTGAGCGACCTGATCGGCCAAACCGACCGACAGGCCGAAACCGCCTGGTCGCGCACCCCTGGGCAAGGCCTTGGGCCCGACCGCTGGTACACGGTGGGCAGGCTCAATTACAGCCTGAAAGAGCGCAGCCTCGTGGACACTCTGGTGGGCTTGGAATACGATGCCGGCTGCTGGCTGGGCCGGGTTGCCTTTCAGCGCCTTCAAACCAACACCTCCAGTGTCAGCGACACCAGCGCCACCAGCCGCATCCTTTTCCAACTTGAATTCATTGGCTTCGCACGCGTAGGCATCAGCCCCCTAAAGAGCCTCAGTGACAACATTCCCCGCTACCAATACCTGCGCGACAGCACGGTTCAACCCAGTCGGTTCCAGCACTATGAATAAACTGTTTTTTCCTACCAGTCCAGCTTGGCGGGCCGCCATCCTGGGTGCGATCAGCCTGATCTGCTCAGCCGGTTCTTGGGCTCAAACCCCCAATGCTTCCCCTGCAAAAGCCGCCACCGCCATCATTCGCCAGGCCGATTTCATCGTGGCGGTTGTCAATTCAGAGCCAATCACCAACCGCGATGTACAAGTGCTGCGTCAGCGGCTGGCCAGCGAAGCGAGAGCTCGCGGCGGCGTACAACCCGACGCCAACGAACTCAATCGCTTGGCCGTCGAGCAGCTGATCAACGAAAAAGCCCAATTGCAGCAAGCGCGCGATGCGGGTATCAAAATTGAAGACGAGGCCATTGAGCAGGCCGAGCTGAATGTGGCGGCCAGCAACCAGTTGACGCGTGAGGAAATGCACAAGCGCTTGGCGCAAGAAGGCATCACCTTGAGCGCCTTTCGCACACAACTGCGCACCCAACTCACCCTAACCCGTTTGCGCGAACGCGAGGTTGAGGGCCGCATCCGCGTCAGCGACGTCGAAGTCGAGCAATTCCTGCGCGAACAGCTGAAAGCACAGGCTGGGCAAATGCCAGCCCAGTTGAATTTGGCCATGATCCTGATCTCGGTGCCTGAACAAAGCACCGCATCAGACGTTCAAGCTTTGGGCGAACGCGCGGCCGACATTGCTCGCCGTGCACGCGCTGGCGAAAACTTTGCCGAGCTGGCCAAGGCTTTTTCTCAAACCAGCGACAAAGGGGCCAATGGCGGCGACATGGGTCTGCGCCCTGCCGATCGCTACCCCGACTTGTTTCTGGACGCGACGCGCAACCTGAATGTGGGTGAAGTGGCTGCGCCTGTTCGGTCTGCTGCAGGCTTTCACATTCTCAAAGTGATTGAGCGCCGCCAAACCACCACACTGATGGTGACGCAAACGCGTGCCCGCCACATCTTGCTGCGGCCTTCCGCGCAAATGTCGCAAACCCAGGCCGTGGCCAAGCTCACCGAAGTGCGCAAAGCCGTGGTGTCCGGCAAAGCCGATTTCGCAGCACTGGCCCGCGAGATGTCACAAGACGGCAGCGCACAACAAGGTGGGGACTTAGGCTGGGCCAACCCCGGCATGTTTGTGCCCGAGTTTGAACAAGCCATGAACCGCCTGCGCCCAGGCCAGGTGGCAGAACCGCTGGTGTCCCGCTTTGGCGTCCACTTGATCGAAGTCACCGACCGCCGCAACGCGCCCATGAGCGATCAGGAGCAACGCACCCTGGCGCGCAATGCCTTGCGCGAAAAGAAACTCGATGAGGCTTATGCCACCTGGGTCGAAGACATCCGTGGCCGGGCCTATGTCGAGATGCGAGAGCCACCCCAATGAAACACATCGCACGCAAACGGTTTGGTCAGCACTTTTTGACCGACGGCGGCATCATCGATGCCATCGTGGACGCGATCAACCCCGAGGCGGGCCAGCCCATGGTCGAAATTGGCCCTGGCCTGGCCGCCTTGACCCAGCCTTTGGTCGAGCGTTTGGGTCACCTGACTGTCATCGAGCTGGACCGCGACCTGGCGGTGCGCCTGCGCGAGCACCCGCACCTGTCGGTGGTCGAGTCAGACGTGCTCAAAGTCGACTTCAGGGCTCTGGCGACGCAGATGTTGGCCAAGACCTCGCCTGTGGCCACGGCCAAAATCCGGGTCGTGGGCAACCTGCCGTACAACATCTCCACGCCCATCCTGTTCCATTTGCTGGCGCAAGTGGACGTGATCGAGGACCAGCACTTCATGCTGCAAAAAGAAGTCATTGACCGCATGGTGGCCAAGCCCAGCACATCTGATTACAGCCGTCTGTCGGTCATGCTGCAATGGCGCTACGACATGGCCAACGTGCTGTTTGTGCCCCCTGAAAGCTTTGACCCACCCCCGCGCGTGGACAGCGCCGTGGTGCGCATGGTGCCCCTGGCCCAACCACCCGAGGTCAACGTCAAGACGCTGGAAACACTGGTGCAAGTCGCCTTCAGCCAGCGCCGCAAAATCTTGCGCAACACCTTGGGTAAATGGCTCGAAGAAAAAGGTTTCAGCGGCACCTTTGATTTGCAACGCCGGGCCGAAGAAGTGCCTGTGGCCGAATTTGTGGCTTTGGCGCAAGCAGTCTGAACGCGTCAACACACGTCAGCGCCCACAAAAAAGCCCGTCAGTGACGGGCTTTTTGCTTTGCCGCATACAGCAGCTCAACGCGGTATCAGGCGGCTGCGAGCCAATAACCTGCGTTGAATGGGCTGCTCATGCGCAGCGCCAAGGGCGACACGTCCACCAATTTGTCGGTGGGCATTTTTTCGCCTTCTTCGACCGATTCGGCCATCACGGCGTCCTCGGTTTGTGCCTCATTCGCCCGTCCTGCTTGGCTATTTTGCGCAGAACGGGCTACAGAAAAGAATAGAAGCATCGGAAGGGTATCTTCCTGTCTCCCCAGTAATCGGCCGTGTCACGGAAGATGTCCAGCAATTGCTCGCGGGCTTCCTTGTCAAATTTGACGTGCGCCGGAATTTGCTCCAGCACCACGATGAAGCCTGGCTGTGGGCCCGACTTGTGCAATGGGTCTGTCATGCAGTCGTACAAGGCATCAAAGTTCTTGCCAAAGTGCGAGGGCAGCGTGAATTGCGCACCAATGAGGTCCAGCACGTCTTGTTTGCTCTGGGCTTCGGCCAAGTTGGCATACAAAAAGTGGTGGCCCAGGCCTTGGGCGGCCTCTTGCAAGTCGCTCACGCGGTAAGCGCGAATCGACTGCACGATGTTAGACCGCACGCCCTTCAGGGGCGCCTCTTGGTCGTGACGAATCGGCGTGTCCATCTCCGTGGTCTTTCTCTAAAGTCTAAAAATCAAGGCTTGTCGACAATCATGCGAAAACTCGCGTAATGGTCTTGTGTGTAGTAACAGGTCTGTGGATTTCGGGGAACCTGGCCACCGCAAACGATGCGCCGTGCTCCGCGATGCTTCACTCCGGGTGTTCTGACGGTGTATTCACGGTAAAACCCCCGCATCTCGCGGGGCAGAAGTCGCTCTCGATTGCCAAAAACCGTGCCGTCCTTTTCATGAGGAAAAGGACCCCCCTTGCGGATGAGCTGGTACGTTTCTTGGCCTTCTCGCGGCAAATCTGTCACCGACAGCGTCGGTGAAGTTTGGGCAGGGGTGGCCGGACTGGCCTGCACCCATAGAGTGCAAATTGAGAGCACCAACCCCAAAAGCACCGGCATCCAGCGCTGCAGGGCGGCAATTTGTCGCGCCACCTTCATGAAAACACCTTTCAGAAGCCCCCGGGTAAACCCGAAAACTCGAAGGCGCTAGTGTGAGGCAAACGACATAAAAAAGCAAGCGAATGCCCAATAAACAGGCAAAGCCTGTCTGGGCATTCAAAGCTTAAGTTAGCGCTTGCTGTCGTTTTATGGCTTAACGCGCGGCGTTGGCATCGGCCACGGTAAGAGCAGTCATGTTCACAATCCGGCGCACGGTGGTGCTGGATGTCAGGATGTGAACCGGCTTGGCGGCCCCCAGCAAAACGGGGCCCACCGCGATGTTGCCGCCCGCAGCCGTCTTGAGCAGGTTGTAAGCAATGTTGGCGGCATCAATGTTTGGCAAAACCAACAAATTCGCATCGCCAATGAGGCTGCTGTTTGGCATCACGGCATGGCGCGCTGCCGCATCCAGCGCCACGTCACCGTGCATTTCGCCGTCCACTTCAAGCCATGGCGCGTTTTTGCGCAGCAGCTCCAGCACGTCACGCATTTTGACGGCGCTGGGCTGGTTGGACGAGCCAAAGTTGGAATGCGACAGCAAAGCCGCCTTGGGCTTGATGCCGAAGCGGCGCATTTCTTCGGCCGCCATGATGGTGAATTCGGCCAACTGATCGGCCGTAGGGTCGTAGTTGACATGGGTGTCGACCATGAAGACCTGGCGGCCTGGCAACATCAAGCCGTTCATGCAGGCGTAAGTGTTGACGCCAGCACGCTTGCCGATGACCTGGTCGATGTAGTTCAGGTGCATGGGGTTGGTGCCCCAAGTGCCGCAAATCATGCCGTCCACGTCGCCTTTGTGCAGCAACATGGCGCCAATGAGCGACAAACGGCGGCGCATTTCGATCTTGGCGATTTGCTCGGTGATGCCCTTGCGCTCGGTCAGGCGGTGGTAGGTCTGCCAGAAATCGCGGTAACGGTGGTCCAGCTCGACGTTGACCACGTCGTAGTCCAACTCTTCTTTCAAGCGCAAGCCGAACTTTTCGATGCGCTCGGCAATCACCGCCGGGCGGCCAATCAGGGTTGGGCGGGCAATGCCTTCGTCCACCACGATCTGGGACGCACGCAGCACGCGTTCTTCTTCGCCTTCGCTGTAGGCAATGCGCTTTTTCAAGGCGCGCTTGGCGGCCGTGAAAATCGGTTTCATCATCGTGCCGGAGGCATAGACAAAGCCTTGCAGCTTTTCGCGGTAAGCGTCCAAGTCTTTGATGGGGCGCGAGGCCACGCCGCTGTCGGCTGCGGCTTGCGCCACGGCTGGCGCGATCTTCATCATCAAACGCGGATCAAACGGCTTGGGAATCAGGTACTCAGGACCAAAAACCAAAGGTTCGCCCACATAGGCGGCGGCCACGACTTCGCTTTGCTCGGCTTGCGCCAACTCGGAAATGGCGTGCACGGCCGCGATTTCCATCTCCAACGTGATGGTGGTTGCACCGCAATCCAAAGCGCCGCGGAAAATATAGGGGAAACACAGGACGTTGTTGACCTGGTTAGGGTAATCGGTGCGACCGGTGGCCATGATGGCGTCGTCGCGGACGGCCTTGACGTCTTCAGGGTCGATTTCGGGATTGGGGTTGGCCAAGGCAAAAATCAGCGGCTTGGCCGCCATGGACTTGACCATGTCTTGCTTGAGCACGCCACCGGCTGACAAACCCAGGAACACGTCGGCGCCATCGATGACCTGCGCCAGCGTGCGGTGCTCGGTTTTTTGCACAAACTGGATCTTGTCTTCGTCCATCAACTCGGTGCGGCCTTCGTAGACCACACCCGCCAAGTCGGTGACCCAGATGTTTTCGCGAGGAATGCCCAGCTTGACCAACAAACCCAAGCAAGCCAAGGCGGCAGCGCCCGCACCCGAGGTGACCAGCTTGATCTTTTTGGGGTCTTTGCCCACGATTTTCAAGCCGTTCAAAATGGCTGCGCCCACCACGATGGCGGTGCCGTGCTGGTCGTCATGAAAGACCGGGATCTTCATGCGCTCACGCAACTTGCGCTCGACATAAAAGCAGTCCGGCGCTTTGATGTCTTCGAGGTTGATGCCGCCAAAGGTCGGCTCCAGCGAAGCGATGATCTCGACCAGCTTGTCCGGGTCTTTTTCGTTGATCTCGATGTCAAACACGTCGATGCCCGAGAACTTCTTGAACAAGACGCCCTTGCCTTCCATGACCGGCTTGCTGGCCAATGGGCCAATGTCGCCCAAACCCAAAACGGCGGTGCCGTTGGTCACCACGCCCACCAGATTGCCTCGGCTGGTGTATTTGAATGCATTGGCCGGGTCTTTGACAATTTCTTCGCAAGGTGCGGCCACGCCGGGCGAGTAAGCCAGCGCCAGATCGTGCTGGTTGACCAACTGCTTGGTGGCCGCAATGGCCACTTTGCCGGGAGTCGGGAACTCGTGGTATTCGAGTGCGGCTTTGCGCAATTGAGCGCGTTTTTCTTCGGCTTGAACCTTGTTGGTCATTGTTGTGCTCCGTTGTAGGAAAGTGCCGCGTGGCTGCTGGCGTTCAGCAGCCATTCTGAATAGGGTTGAATTTATCAAGTCGCTAGGCGACAGATCGGCGTAAGTTTCATTGTAGACCCCGGATTACCGAGTTTTGACCGCGTCAATCTGCGTAACAAGTGAGTTGGCTTTTGACTTTTGCACACAAATGCCCGCCGCCTCAACGCAAATGCTTCCAGGCTTTGTGTTGCAGGGCATCGGCCACGCTGGTGGAACGAGGCCCCGGGATGACTTCAATAGAAGCACCCGCTTGCAAAATGCCCGGCTGGTCCACCGCCAGATAAAAGCCGCAGCGCCCGCTTTGCACCATGTCTTTGGCGGCCAGCGCGTAGCCCATCACCGCGTTGAACTTGCCGCAAGGCTCACGGGGTTGCGTCACGCGCAAAACCACATCGCCCAACTTCAAGCCATCGCCGATAAACACGTCTTGTTCGAACAGGCCTTGCAGGCTGAGGTTTTCGCCCAAATAACCAGGGTTTAGGATTTCATCGAACATCGTCACGCCCCGAGCCTGGCGCTGCGCTTGCCACCAAGGCAGGTGTTCTGACGGCAGGGCATAAACCGCTTTGCTCAGGCCACCGTGCACAGACAAATCGGCCTGCTCGTCGCCCATCAAGCCCAAAGGGCCCAGCGCCACCGGGCCTGCTACAGCTGTTTTGCCGATGGCCGACACCAGCTTGCGCTGGCCCACCATCAAGGGGCGCACCCGCCCGGTCTGGATCGACAGCACACGGCCAAAATGCGCTGCCCGTGCAGGCGAATGGACGGCCTCAGACATGGCTCAACCCTTCATCAGGGCTTCAATCTCGTCGGCCTTGACCGGCACACCGCGCGTGATCAGCTCGCAACCGGTCTGGGTGACGATGGCGTCGTCTTCGATGCGGATACCGATGTTGTGGAACTTTTCAGGCACGCCCGGCGCGGGCCGCACATACAAGCCCGGCTCAATGGTCAGCACCATGCCAGGCTGCAGGATGCGGCTCGGGCGGTCCTTGATGGACTCGCCGCTGAGCGGGTCTTTGCGTTCGCTGATTTGGCCCACCTGCGAGGGCTCGACATAGCTGCCGCAATCGTGCACATCCATGCCCAGCCAGTGGCCGGTGCGGTGCATGTAAAACTGAAAGTAACTGCGGTTGGCGATCACGTCTTGCGCGAGGCCTACCTTGTTTTTGTCCAGCAAGCCCACATCGAGCAAGCCCTGCGCCAACACGGCCACCGTGGCCTCGTGCGGGTCCACAAAACGGGCACCGGCCTTGGTAGCCGCCACAGCAGCATCTTGCGAAGCCAGCACCAGATCGTACAAAGCGCGTTGCGGCCCGGTGAATGTGCCGTTGGCCGGGAAAGTGCGGGTGATGTCGCTGGCATACCCATCCAACTCGCAGCCCGCATCGATCAAGACCAAATCGCCGTCGCGGATCAAGGCCGTGTCGGCGCGGTAATGCAACACGCAGGCATTGGCCCCGCCCGCCACGATGGAGCCATACGCCGGGTACTGCGAACCGTGCTGACGGAACTCGTGCAACAACTCGGCGTCCAGGTGGTATTCACGCACCTCTTGCCCGGCGCGCAACATGGCGGCGCTGCGCTGCATGGCGCGGATGTGGGCACCGGCGCTGATGGCGCTGGCGCGGCGCATGACGTCCTGCTCGTGCGCGTCTTTGACCAAGCGCATCTCGTCGAGCAAGCTGCACAGATCGCGCTGCTGGTCGGGGCACAAAGCGCCATAGCGCACCCGCGCACGCACCGACTGCAGCCAGCCATCGACACGGCCCTCCAACCCTGCATGGATGGCAAACGGGTACCAAACGGTGCTGCGGTTTTCGAGCAACTTGGGCATTTGCGCAGCCAGCTCGGCCGACGACAAGGCCCGGCTGAGCCCCAAGGCGGCGGGCGCGGCCTCTGGCCCCAAACGGATGCCGTCCCAGACTTCACGCTCCATGTCTTTGGGCTGGCAAAACAGCGTGGTCTCGCCGTCGGCCGTGATCACCAGCGTGGCGTGCGGCTCGGTAAAACCAGTCAAGTAATAAAAGTAGCTGTCGTGCCGGTACAAAAAGTCACTGTCACGGTTGCGCTGGCGCTCGGGTGCAGTGGGAATGATGGCGATGCCGCCAGTGCCCAATTGGGCAGCCAGGCGGGCGCGGCGGTCGGCGTAGAGGGCATGGGTATTCATTGGTGAATTCTAGAAAAAATGGGGTTTTCCTGCGCTTGCAGATTTGGCGCGCAACGCGCTGTGGTTCTGGCGATGTCAGTTTTGAGCCGCTTGGGCATGCAGCTTCAGGCCCAGTGCACCCATGACTTTCAAAATGGTGTCAAAGCCAGGTGCACGATCACCCGACAAAGCTTTGTACAGGCTTTCACGCGAGAGCCCAGCATCTCGCGCGACTTGTGTCATGCCCTTGGCGCGCGCAATGTCACCCAAAGCTTTGGCAATAAAAGCTGCATCGCCGTTCGCACCGTCCATGCAAGCCTCTAGGTAAGCTGCCATTTCTTCAGGAGTGCGCAGGTGCTCCGCAACGTCATAGCGTGTGGTGTTGGTTTGCATGTTTTTAAGCCTTCAGGTTTTTTGCCATTTTTAAAGCCGTTTTGATGTCGATGGCTTGACTGGATTTGTCACCACCCGCCAAGAGGATCACGATTTCCAGCCCTTGCTGAACGAAGTACACACGATATCCGGGGCCAAAATCAATGCGTAACTCCAACACCCCATCACCGACTGGTTTGACATCACCAGGATTGCCCATCGCCAAACGCGCCACCCTGACCAAAATACGGGCGCGTCCTTGGACATCGCGTAAACCATCTATCCAAGCGGCATAAACATCGGTTTTGCGCATTTGCAACATGAACAGAGTGTATCCCCATGGCTACTTCTGTCAATGACCGAATCAAACTTGTCTCCATTCATGGTGAGTGCCTTCTCGGTACCTCATTGATAAGACGGATTCGAGACAAATCGAAACGCCTTGTATCTGAAGCGGTGTGGTGGGAGCTGCTCAAACTCACGGATAAAGTCCGCCGTGCGGACGACTACGGGCAAAGGGTCTGCCATGGTGCCAATCTCCCAGAAGAGGCTCATGGCAGGGCTTCCACCCGTGCCAATGTACGGGGTGAAAAATGCGCGCTACTGCCAATCAGCGCGCAGGGGTTGGCAAAGGTAAGCAGCCGTTGGATTTCCAATCCTTCACTCGCCATGACATGTCAGGTGATCTGTCATGCGTTCAACTGCGCCAGCCGCTCGGGTGTGCCCACATCGGTCCAGTCACCGGCATACACCTCGCCGGTCACTTGTCCCCGGTCCATTGCCGCCCGCAGCAAGGGGGCCAGTGCCAGCGCCACGCCTTGCGGGTTGCCGGCGGGCAGGCCGCAATCGGCAAAAAAGGCGCGTTTGTACAGTGCGATGGTGCTGAAGGTGTGGTCGCAGCCCGCCGCGCCTTTGGGCAGGTTGAGCACCTGGCCTGTTGCCGACAGGCCAAAGTCGCCGCCCTGGTTGTGCGTGGGGTTGGGCACCAGCCACAAATGGGCCAGCGCTGGGCTGGCGGCAAAGCGCTGCACAGCGGCTTGCGTGAAGACAAAGTCGGGCGCAAACACATCGCCCGCCACGACCCAAAACACCTCGGCCAACTGGGGCAGGGCACGCACAATGCCCCCGGCAGTTTCAAGCGCTTGGCCAAAGTCTTGGCCTTCGTTCGAATAGGCGAGGCTCACCTGCGGCAAACCGGGCCAGTCCACCTGGGCGCCAAACTGCGCACTGATTTTTTCACCCAGCCAAGCGGTGTTCACCAATTGGCGACTGAAGCCCCCACGGGCCAAGGCCTGCATCGGCCACTGCATCAGGGGCTGGCCGCGCACGGTCAGCAAGGGCTTGGGGGTGCTGTCGGTGAGCGGGCGCATGCGTTCGCCACGGCCAGCAGCCAAGACCATGGCCTGAGCTTGCAAGCGGGTTGTCGATTCAGCAGGTTCGGCGGTCGGGCCAACGTCAAGGCTGGCTGGGGGGATCGAATTCATGCACCGATGTTGCCATGTTCCGTACGCCTGTTGTTCCTGTTCAAGGCGCAAGAGGCGTGCTTGCGGCGGCTGGGGGGCGTGCTTAACCGCTAAAATCCCGGGTTTTCCCGAATTCATCACCGGAGTTGCCCACATGGCCAATCAACAACAAATGGCAAACGCCATCCGCGCCCTCGCAATGGACGCTGTTCAACAAGCCAACTCGGGTCACCCCGGTGCCCCCATGGGCATGGCCGACATGGCCGTGGCACTGTGGGGCGAGCACCTGCAACACAACCCCAAAAACCCGCACTGGGCCAACCGCGACCGCTTTGTGCTGTCCAACGGCCACGGCTCCATGCTCATTTATTCGGTGCTGCACCTGACGGGCTACAAGCTGTCGGTCGATGACCTGAAAAACTTCCGCACGCTGCACAGCAAAACCGCTGGCCACCCCGAAGTGGGCGTGACCCCTGGCGTTGAGACCACCACTGGCCCCTTGGGCCAGGGCATCACCAACGCCGTGGGCATGGCCTTGGCCGAAAAAATGCTGGCCGCCGAGTTCAATCAACCCGGCCACGCCATCGTCAACCACCACACTTATGTGTTCATGGGTGACGGCTGCCTGATGGAGGGCATCAGCCACGAAGCCGTGGCCCTGGCCGGTGCCTGGAAGCTCAACAAACTGATCGCCCTGTACGACGACAACGGCATCTCGATCGACGGCAAAGTCGCGCCTTGGTTCATCGACAACACGCCCCAGCGCTTTGCCGCCTGCGGCTGGAACGTGATCGACGCCGTAGACGGCCACGACGCTGCTGCCGTGTCGGCCGCAATTGCCACCGCCAAACACAGCGCTGACAAGCCCACCTTGATCGTCTGCAAGACCGCCATCGGCAAGGGCTCGCCCAACCGCGCAGGCACCTCCAAAGCCCACGGCGAGCCTTTGGGTGCCGAAGAAATCAAGTTGACCCGCGAAGCCCTGGGCTGGACGGCTGAACCCTTCAAGATCCCCAAAGAAGTCTATGCAGACTGGGATGCCAAGGCCGCAGGCGTGGCCCGCGAAGCCACCTGGAACACCACTTTTGCAGCGTACAAAGCCGCCTTCCCGGCACAAGCCAAAGAGTTCGTGCGCCGCATGAAGGGCGACTTGCCCAAAAACTTCAACCAAGTGGCGTTTGACGCCGTGGTCGCCGCCCACACCAAGGGCGAGACCGTGGCCAGCCGCAAGGCCAGCCAACTGGCGCTGGAAGCCTTCACTGCCGCCCTGCCCGAAATGCTGGGTGGCTCGGCCGACCTGACCGGCTCTAACCTGACCAACACCAAGAGCACCCCCGCCTTCCGCGTGGACTTGGCCGGTGACGTGGTCAAGACCGAAGACGGTCACATTGGCCGCCACATCAACTACGGCGTGCGCGAATTCGGCATGGCCGCCATCATGAACGGCGTGGCCCTGCACGGCGGTTACATCCCTTACGGCGGCACCTTCCTGACCTTCTCTGACTATTCACGCAACGCCATTCGCATGGCCGCGCTGATGAAGCAGCGCGTCATCCACGTCTTCACGCACGACTCGATTGGCCTGGGCGAAGACGGCCCGACCCACCAGTCGATCGAGCACGCCGCCAGCCTGCGCCTGATCCCTGGCCTCGACGTGTGGCGTCCTGCCGACACCGCCGAGACCACCGTGGCCTGGGCCGTGGCCCTGCAAAACGCCAACCGCCCATCGGCCCTGTTGCTCAGCCGCCAAAACCTGGCCTATTCGCCCAAGAACGATCTGGGCGACATCAGCCGTGGCGCCTATGTGCTGTCTGAGCCTGAAAGCGTCGGCATCAAGAAAACCCACGGCGTGATCATCGCTACCGGCTCTGAAGTGCAACTGGCCATGGCCGCGCAAAAGCTGCTGGCCGAACGCAAGATCGGTGTGCGCGTGGTCTCGATGCCCAGCACCAATGTGTTTGACCGTCAGGACACTGAGTACAAGCAAAGCGTGCTGCCCGCAGGCATCCCCCGCGTGGCGGTCGAAATGGGCTCCACCGATGGTTGGTGGAAATACGGCTGCGCTGCCGTGGTCGGTATCGACAGCTACGGCGAGTCGGCACCTGCGCCTGTTTTGTTCAAACACTTCGGCTTCACTGCCGAAAACGTGGCCGATACCGTCCACGCTGTGCTGCTCAAGGCCTGACCTTAGCGCCGCCTGCAGCGCCCTTCGGGGCTCTGCGGGGCCTGTCTGCCATTGACCGGGGACATCTTCAACGCCCAAGAGCGTTGAAGCCTTGTCCGGGAATCAGGCCCATGCAAGGGTCTTGGTTTCAAATCCGGTTACGTAACGGTTTCGTAACTTTCTCCTGAGGCTCTCACCATGACCATCAAGTTGGGTATCAACGGATTCGGCCGCATCGGCCGTCTGGCTTTGCGCGCGGCCCTCAAGCACGGCTATGACGACATCCAGATCGTCGGCATCAACGACCCCAAGCCCGCCGACTACCTGGCCTACATGCTCAAGTACGACAGCGTGCACGGTCGCTTTGATGGCACGGTGGACTTCACCGAAGACACCCTGATCGTCAACGGCAAAAAGATCAAACTCTCGCACGAGCGCGATGCGCACAACCTGCGCTGGGGAGAGATGGGTGTGCACACCGTGCTCGAATGCACCGGCCACTACCTGACAGAGCCCACCAGCCAGATGCACATTGCAGCGGGTGCCAAAAAGGTTGTGATCTCGGCCCCGTCCAAGGACAGCATTCCCATGTTTGTCTATGGCGTAAACCACAAAAAATACGCAGGCGAGGCCATCGTGTCGAATGCGTCATGCACCACCAACTGCCTGGCCCCCGTGGTCAAGGTGCTCAATGACAAATGGGGCATCAAGCGCGGCCTGATGACCACCGTGCACGCCGCAACCGCCAGCCAGATGACGGTGGACGGGTCTTCGCGCAAAGACTGGCGCGGCGGTCGCGGCATTTTGGAAAACATCATCCCCAGCAGCACGGGCGCGGCCAAAGCCGTGGGCGTGGTGATTCCTGAGATCAAAGGCAAGATCACCGGCATGGCCTTCCGTGTGCCGACCTCTGACGTGTCGGTCATTGACCTGACCGTGGAACTGAGCAGCGATGCCAGCTACGCCGAAATCTGCGCTGAAATGAAAGCCCAAAGCGAAGGCGCACTCAAAGGCGTGCTGGGCTACACCGACGAGAAAGTGGTCTCTACCGACTTCCGTGGCGAACCCTGCGCCAGCGTGTTCGACGCGACTGCAGGCATTGCGCTGGACAAGAGCTTCGTCAAGATCGTGGCTTGGTACGACAACGAATGGGGTTACGCCAAGCAGTGCCTGGAGATGGTGCGCGTGGTGGCCAAGAAGAAGTGAACTGAACGGGCAGGCAACGCCAGGGCTCCCCGCAGGGGCTCAGAGGCGCTTCGCTTTGCCACATCGCCCCCGCGGGGAGCCCTGACGCTGCCATGGGGCATCGCTCAAAGCGCCTTCGGGCGCTTTTTTCATGGCCGACTGGCGCGTATCCAATCCGCCGCCTTCTCCGCAATCATGATGGTTGGCGCATTGGTGTTGCCGCTCACGATGCGCGGCATGACCGAGGCATCGACCACGCGCAGCCCTGGCACGCCATGCACGCGCAGTTGCGCATCCACCACCGCCATCGCGTCTTGCCCCATGCGGCAAGTGCCCACCGGGTGGTACACCGTGTCGGCGTTTTTCCGAATCCAGTGTTCGAGTTGTTCATCGGTGCGTGCATTGGCTGAGGCTGCCCACTCGCGCCCATAAGCGGCCAGCGCGGGTTGGGCCAGGATGCGCTGGGCTTGGCGAATGCCATCACGCAAGCGCTGCAGATCACGCGGTTCGCTCAAAAACTGAGGGTCGATCAGCGGTGCGCTATGGGGGTTACGGTCAGTCAGTTGCACACGACCACGGCTGTCCGGTTGCAACAAACACACATGCAAAGAGTAGCCATGCCCCAACGTCAGCTGGCGGCCATGGTCCACCAGTTTGGCCACCACAAAGTGCAGCTGAATATCGGGGTGCGCCTCGTCGGGTCGGCTTTTGTAAAACGCACCACCCTCTGCAAAATTGGTGGTCAGCCCCCCAGTGCGGTGCTGACGCCAAGCCCACAACGCTTGCAGGGTGCGCCAGGCGCCTCGGGGTGAAACACCGATCAAATCGGTTTGCCCCGGCGCGTCGGCCACCAACACCGCATCGGGGTGGTCGTGCAGGTTTTCACCCACGCCGGGCAAGTGGTGCAACACCTCAATGCCGAGACTTTGCAAATGCGCGGCAGGCCCAATGCCCGAACGCATGAGGAGGGCGGGCGACTGGAAAGCGCCTGCACTCAAAATAATTTCGCGCCGCGCGGTCAAGGTCTGCGACTGGCCACCCTGCAAGGTGTGCACCTGCCGCGCCACGCCATCGACCAAGCCAATCCGGTCCACGGTCACGCCGGTCATGACGTGCAAATTGGCACGCGAGCGATTCGGTGTGAGGTAGGCCTTGGCTGCGCTGAAACGCTCGCCCGCGCGTTGGGTGACTTGGTACAGGCCCACACCTTCTTGTGTGGGGCCATTGAAGTCGGTGGTGTGCGCCAAGCCCGCTTGCACGCCTGCCTCGACAAAGCGTTGGGCAAACGCATTGGGGCTTTGCAGGTCGGCCACATTCAAAGGGCCGTTCTGGCCATGCCATTCGTTGTGGATGCGTTCGTTGTGCTCGGCCTTGAGGAAATAGGGCAACACGTCGGCCCATGCCCAGCCAGAGCAACCCCTGTCCGCCCACGTGTCGTAGTCGACCTGTTGACCCCGGATATAGGCCATTGCATTGGTTGAGCTGGACCCCCCCAAAGTTCGACCACGCGGCTGGTAGCCAGTGCGCCCCAACAAACCGGGCTGCGGCACCGTGTTGAAGCCTTGCGAGACGATTTCGGTGCGGGCCATGAGCGCAATGCCCGCTGGGCAATGGATCAAGGCGCTGGTGTCGGGCGGCCCGGCCTCGATCAAGGCCACCTGCACCGATGGGTCTTCGCTCAAACGGGCAGCCAGCACACAACCGGCCGAACCTGCACCCACCACGATGTAGTCAAAATTCAAAATGCTCATCTCTCCCTTTCGCTGACGCTGACGCCCTTGGGTCATCGCCGCAACGCAAATCAAAAAGGCTTTTTACCCGGTTTGCTGACTTTGACGTACCGGGTTTGCACGGGCATGGGCATCGGTCAAAGGCCCACATACACCGGCGCAAAGCCACCGCCGGGTGTTCTGAAGTTGGTGGTTTGACCTTGGTACAAACGCGCCGCCAGCGATTGCACCTGCCCGTTGTACGCGTAATTGCGCACATCGAACTTGAGCACTTGCGCCGATTCACCACCCGAGATGGTGCGCTCGCCCGGGGCCACCAAAGCTTGCGCGATGTAACCCCCAGCCAAGATCTCCGCCCAAACGCGGTGCGTCAATTTGTCGCCCCGGTACGCCGCCTTGCCGCCATAGCCCGCAAAGGGCTTGAAGAAATGGTGCTTGCGCTGCGCCCAAAGTTGCTCGGCGTTGTCCGGGCTCACCACCACGGTCTGCGGAATGCCGTCCAGCAACACCGCTTGCGTGGCCGCGGGTACACCCATGGCCGTCAACGTCTCTGCCTTGCACAACAAGGCCAGGTTGCGTTTGTCGGCCAGCAAAGCGTGGGCCTGCGGGTGGGGCGTCAACACCACGGCGTCCTGCAAATAAGCTTCGCGCAGATGGGCATGAGCAGGCTCGCTCAAGGCAAAGTCGGTCAAACGGTTGTAGACCAGATCGATCGCGGTGCCGTCAAAGCAAAGTCGCTTGTCGCGCCAAACCAGTTGCGATGGGTCGGCAATGAACGCCTGCACACCGTGGCGTTTGAACAAACTCTGGAACAGCAAAAACTCCGGGTACAGGTATTGCTGCTCGGGCAAGGCATCGACAATGGCCACCGTCTGCAAAGGGCGGTCAGGCTGAGCCAATCGCCACTCGTTTTGAAACATGGCCACGAAAGCAGACTCCAGCGCATCGACCTGCGCCGCCGTGGGCACCATGGCCTCGATCTCTGGACAGCAGGCACGCTGCGCCCGCGCCAGCAAGGCGTTGAGCAGCGCCCCGCCCGCATTGGTGTTCACCTCGATCAGGCCAAAGCCTTGACCTTGCTCGTTGCCATGAACATGAAAGTCATAGCCCATGAACACGCTTTTGGCACGCGTCGGGTGGCGAGCAATCGGGTCCGAGCGGGACAACACTTCTTCGCGGTAAGCCGGCAAAGCGACCACCGACTCCAAAGCCGAAATCAGCCGGGCCATGCGCTGCACCTGAGCTTGGGAAAGCACCACGGGTCGTGCCGAAAAAAGCGAAGGCAAGCGGTCGCGTACCAAGTCAAACAAAGCCGGGTTGCCAATGTCTGCCGCCATGGTCTGCGCCAAGGCTTGGTCGTCCAGGCTGATGCAAAAACATTCGCTGTTGAAGTTGTCGGTGTTGATGTGTGCGGTGTTCACTGGGCAAATCATAGACACCCGGTCAAGCCGGGTGTGACAGAAGGGCCTCGTCATGCCCGACTTGATCGGGCATCCATCTTAAAAAATGAGTTACAAAACCAGAACAAACCGGCTCGCAAGTGAGGTTTTGTAATAAAGTTTCATGATTTCGCATAGGATGGTTACATGTCAGGCACACCCGTTGCGGGTGGGCTACAGCCTAAACCTCCAACGAAAGTGAGACAGACATGACCACCAAAATCGGCATCAACGGATTTGGCCGCATCGGCCGCATGGTGTTCCGCGCAGCGGTGCAAAACTTCAACGACATCGAGATCGTCGGCATCAACGACCTGCTCGAGCCCGACTACCTGGCCTACATGCTGCAGTACGACAGCGTGCATGGCCGCTTCAAGGGCACCGTGGCCATCGAGGGCAACACCTTGGTCGTGAACGGCAAAAAAATCCGCCTCACGCAAGAGCGCGACCCGGCCAACCTGAAATGGAACGAGGTCGGCGCCGATGTGGTGATCGAATCTACGGGCTTGTTTTTGGACAAAGACAGCGCTGGCAAACACCTGGCCGCAGGCGCCAAGAAGGTCGTGATGTCGGCCCCGTCCAAAGACGACACCCCGATGTTTGTGTACGGCGTCAACCACGGCGCGTATGCCGGACAAGCCATCATCAGCAACGCCAGCTGCACCACCAACTGCTTGGCCCCCATCACCAAGGTGCTGAACGACAAATGGGGCATCAAGCGGGGCCTGATGACCACGGTGCACGCGGCCACCGCCACGCAAAAAACCGTGGACAGCCCCAGCAACAAAGACTGGCGCGGCGGTCGCGGCATTCTGGAAAACATCATCCCCAGCAGCACCGGCGCGGCCAAAGCGGTGGGCGTGGTGATTCCTGAGATCAAGGGCAAGCTGACAGGCATGGCGTTTCGCGTGCCCACCTCGGACGTGTCGGTGGTGGACCTGACGGCCGAGCTGAACAGCCCGGCCACCTATGCCGAGATTTGCGCCGAGATGAAAGCCCAAAGCGAAGGTGCACTCAAGGGCGTGCTGGGCTACACCACCGACAAAGTGGTGTCGACCGATTTCCGTGGCGAGGTGTGCACCAGTGTGTTCGATGCCGATGCCGGCATTGCACTGGACAGCACCTTCATCAAGGTGGTGGCCTGGTACGACAACGAGTGGGGTTACTCGAACAAGTGCCTGGAGATGGCACGCGTGGTCGGACGCTGAACCGGCCTTCGCCGGCCATGCCGGTGACACCCCTAAAAAAGGACCGTTCTGTAGAGGAACGGTCCTTTTTTACAGGGCAACTACTGAAGCAGGTGGGCCTTGGCCGATGCTATGCTCAAGACCAGCACCAAAGTTCGCAAACGCAGTGCTTTTGAGCGAACGCTGGCACCCGCCAGCACTCTGACACCAAACTCCAGGAGATCTTTCCATGTTCAAAAAATCATTGCTGTTGGGTTCCATCATCATGGCCGCCAGTTTGTCCGCATCGGCCAAGGACTGGAAAGAAATCCGCGTCGCCATTGACCCCACCTACAAGCCGTTCACTTACAAAACGGCCGACGGCAAACCCACCGGCTTCGATGTGAAGATCGCGCAAGCCCTGTGCGACAAAGTCAAGGCCAAGTGCGTGTTTGTAGAGCAGCAATGGGACGCGATGATTCCGGGCCTGTTGGCCAAAAAGTACGACACCATCATCTCGTCGATGTCGATCACCGAAGAGCGCTTGCGCCAAGTGGCCTTCACGGGCAAGTACTACAACACCCCGTCCAAAGTGGTGGTGCGCAAAGACATCAAAACCGATGGCAGCCCCGCCAGCCTGACTGGTAAAAAGATCGGTGTTCTGAAAGGCTCCACCCAAGAAAAATACGCCAAGGGCGAATTGGCCAAAGCAGGCGTGAACGTGGTGGGCTATGACGCGCAAGACCAGGTTTATCTGGACATCAAGGCCGGTCGTTTGGACGGCACTGTGGCCGATGTGGTGGAAGTGCAAGGCGGCTTTTTGGACACCCCAGATGGCAAGAACTATGTCTATGTCGGCCAGCCTTTGCGCATCAAAAAATACTTTGGCGAAGGCGTGGGCGTGGCCATGCGCAAGGGTGACAAAGACCTGAAAGAAGCGCTGGACAAAGCCATCAAAGACATCCGTGCTGACGGCACTTGGAAAAAAATCGCCGACGAATTTGTCCCCGGTGTGGACATCTGGGGCGAGTGATCGCGCAGCGCAAGCGCCTGCATGACGCCTTACCTCCTCAGCATCCTTGAAGGTTCGCTGCTCGTCCTTCAGGTCGGGCTGGCGTCTTTGGTGGTGGCTGTTGTGTTGGGCATGGCCGGGGCTTTGGCCAAAACATCGGACCGCCCCATGGCCGTATGGGTGGCCGATGTTTACGCCACAGTGATCCGTGGTGTTCCCGATTTGGTGTTGATGCTGCTGCTGTTTTATGGCGGGCAGATGGGGCTCAATGCCTTGCTCGAAGCGCTGGGCGACTGGCCCGCCATCGAGATCGACCCGTTTGCCGCAGGCGTGCTGACCATCGGCTTCATTTATGGGGCCTACATGACCGAGACCTTTCGCGGGGCGATTTTGGCCATCCCCAAAGGTCAAATGGAAGCGGCCATGGCTTTTGGCATGCGGCCTTGGCAGGTTTTTTGGCGCATCACTTTGCCGCAAATGATCCGTCTGGCCTTGCCCGGTTTCACCAACAACTGGTTGGTGTTGATGAAGTCCACCGCCTTGGTGTCTTTGCTGGGTTTGCAAGACATGACCTATCTGGCCAAACAAGCCGGGGCTGCCGCCCGTGGCGAAATCACCAATGCGCCACTGCTGTTTCTGGCCTTTGCGGCTTTGCTGTATTTGGCCATGACCTCGGTGTCGATGTGGGTGCTCGGTTGGCTCGAAAAGAAATACAGCATGGGCATTCGGCTGGAGCGCGACTAGATGGAATTTGACGTCATCTTGCGCCCCGAAAATCTGCGCATGTACTGGGAAGGCTGCGTCAACTCATTGGCGCTGTTGCTGGTGTCCTTGTGCGCAGGCGGCTTGCTGTCTTTGCCCATGGCCCTGGCCCGCGTGTCTGCGCGGGCTTGGTTGCGCGGGCCTGTGTGGTTGTTCACTTATGTGCTGCGCGGCACGCCATTGCTGATTCAGGTCTACCTGATCTATTACGGCTTAGGCCAGATGGAATACATCCAAGCGCGGTGGGACGATTCTTGGCTTTGGCGTGGCTTCAAAGAGCCGTTTTTCTGTGCCGCACTGGCGTTTTCATTGAACACCTGCGCCTACACCACCGAACTGCTGGCCGGGGCCATCCGCCATGTGCCTGCGGGCGAGCTCGAAGCGGCCCGCGCCTGTGGCCTGAGCGAGTGGGCTTGCATCCGCCGCATCGTCTTGCCATCGGCCCTGCGCCGCAGCTTGCCGGGTTATTCCAACGAAGTGATCATGATGCTGCACAGCACCTCGCTGGCCAGCACGGTACCCGCCTTGCTCGACATCACGGGCGCAGCGCGTTCAATTTATGCCGACTTTTACCTGCCGTTTGAGGCCTTCATCAGCGCAGGCCTGATTTACCTGTCATTGACCTTGGTGTTGGTGCAGTTGTTTCGCCTGGCTGAACAACGCTGGTTGGCCCATCTGCGGCCACGCCAGAGCGTTTAAACGCCCCCTTTTTGAGCACCCCCTGTGGATACCCGCCAACACCACCTGATCTCGCCCGCTTGTGGCACTGCACGCAGCCTGCACAGCTGGCATTTTGGTGCGCCGGGCGCTGGCCCCAAGGTCTACATTCAGGCCAGCCTGCATGCCGACGAATTGCCGGGCATGCTGGTGATCCAGCACCTGCGCCAGCATTTGCAACAAGCCGAGGCCGCAGGCCAATTGCGCGGCCAAGTGGTGCTGGTGCCCATGGCCAACCCGATCGGGCTTGACCAGACTTGGCTGCAATTGCAAATGGGGCGCTTTGAGATGGCCAGTGGCCAAAACTTCAACCGCCATTACCCGGTGTGGGTCGATTGGCTGCGCGAAAACGGCCACGATGTGGCCACGCAGTTGGGGCCCGACGCGCAGGCCAATGTGCGCACCGTGCGCCAAGCCATGCACCAAGCCCTGCTGCGCCACCCGCCCACCACCGAGCTGGACAGCCTGCGCCACACGCTGATGGGCTTGGCGTGTGATGCCGATGTGGTGCTCGACCTGCATTGCGACTTTGAAGCCGTTGTGCACCTGTACATGGAGCCCGAATGCGAGCCAGGCCTCAGGTCCCTGGCCCCATGGTTGGGGGCGCAAGCGGTGCTGCTGGCGCGTGGCACGGGCGCGCACTGTTTTGATGAATCGCTCAGCGGTGTTTGGTGGCAACTGCGCGAATCGCTGCTGGCCAGCCATGGCAGCGAATTTGTGGCCACGCACCCGCTGCCGCAAGCGTGCCTGAGCACCACCGTGGAGTTGCGCGGCCAAGCCGATGTGAGCGACGCGCTGGCCTCGCGCGACAGCCAGGCCTTGCTGGCTTTTTTGACCGACCTGCAAGTGCTTGAAGGGCCCGATCACGGCCCGGCGCCACAGCCGCTGTGCCAGCCCACACCTTTGTCGGGCTCGCAATACCTGCACGCCCCCTGCGCCGGGGTGGTGAGTTTTCAGCGCCAACCAGGCGACCGGGTGCAGCCCGGCGACGTGATCGCTCGGGTGGTCAACCCGATCACCGCACAAAGCCAGCTGGTTTGCAGCGACACCGACGGCGTGCTCTACACCCGGCACAACTTACGTTGGGCCACCACGGGCATGGAACTGGCCAAAATTTCGGGCAGCAGCCCCAGGCGCACAGGGGCCTTGTTGGGCCCTTGAACCTCAACATGCCTTTCGCCCTTTTTTCGGAACACACCCCATGAGCATCAAGCTCCAAGTTCAAGACATCCACAAACGCTTTGGCACCCACGAGGTGCTCAAAGGGGTCTCGCTCACGGCCAAAGCGGGGGATGTCATCAGCATCATTGGCTCCAGCGGCTCGGGCAAAAGCACGTTTTTGCGCTGCATCAACCTGCTGGAGCGCCCCAACAGCGGCAGCATCAGCGTCGCAGGTGAAGCGCTGTCGCTCAGCCCAGGGACCGATGGCCTGCTGCACGCGACACATCCGCGCCAACTGGAGCGCTTGCGCACCCGCTTGGGCATGGTGTTTCAGCATTTCAATTTGTGGAGCCACATGACGGCGCTGGAAAACGTCATGGAGGCGCCCATGCAAGTGCTGGGCTTGAGCAAAGCCCAGGCCCGCGAGCGCGCCGAGGTCTACCTGGACAAAGTGGGCCTGAAGCACCAAGCCATGCAACACTACCCGGCCCACATTTCGGGCGGCATGCAGCAACGCGTGGCCATTGCACGCGCACTGGCCATGGAGCCCGAGGTGATGTTGTTTGACGAGCCCACCTCGGCCCTCGACCCTGAGCTGGTGGGCGAGGTGCTGCGCGTGATGCAAGCGCTGGCCCAAGAAGGCCGAACCATGGTGGTGGTGACGCACGAAATGGGCTTTGCCCGCGAGGTCTCCAGCGAGGTGATGTTTTTGCACCAAGGCCGGGTCGAAGAACAAGGCGCACCCCAAGACATCTTGCTGCAGCCGCGCAGCGAACGCCTGCAACAGTTTTTGTCTGGCCACCTGAAGTGAGCCGCCACACGCGCCGCGAAAACGCAGGCCCTTGACCATGCACACCTTGGAACAACTGCGCAGCGGCGCTTTGGCGGGCACGCGCCGCCTAGACTTGGCCTGTGGCCTGACCGAGTTGCCCGACGACATTTGGGCGCTGGCCGACACGCTGGAGGTGCTCAACCTGAGCGGCAATCGGCTGCGCGATTTGCCGCACCAACTGCCACGCCTGCACAAATTGCAAGTGCTGTTTGCCTCCGACAACGACTTTGAGGTGCTGCCCGAAGTGCTGGGCGATTGCCATCAGCTGCAAGTGGTCGGCTTCAAGGCCAACCGCATCGCTCAGTTGCCCCCCGCCGCACTGCCCCCCGCTTTGCGCTGGCTGATCCTGACCGACAACGCGCTGGGCCACTTGCCCACCGCACTGGGCGAGCGGCCCGCTTTGCAAAAGCTGATGCTGGCGGGCAACCGGCTCACGGCTTTACCCGAGAGCCTGCAAGCCGCCCAGCGCTTGGAGCTGCTGCGCATCTCGGCCAACCGCCTGAGCGCGGTGCCTGTCTGGTTGACCGAATGGCCACGGCTGTCTTGGCTGGCTTTGGCCGGCAACGCCATGGGCTGGGATTTCCCCGAAGAAACAGCCTTGCCCGAAGTGCCGTGGGCTGCATTGCGCTTGGGTGCCTTGTTGGGCGAGGGCGCTTCGGGCCACATCCACCGCGTGCAGGCCTCGGGCTGGCCGCAGCCGCTGGCACTCAAGCTGTTCAAGGGCGAGGTGACCAGCGACGGATTGCCGCAAGACGAATTGGCCGCCTGCTTGGCAGCGGGCGAGCACCCGAGCCTGACCACCCCCGTGGCGCGGCTGACCGAGCACCCGGCGCAGGCCTCAGGCCTGTTGATGCCCTTGATCCCCGCCACCCATGTCAACCTGGCCGGGCCACCCAGTTTGCAAAGCTGCACACGCGACGTGTACCCCAGCGGCTTGCGCATGCCGCCCCGTCTGGCGCTGGGCATCGCGCACGATGTGGCCAATGCAGTGGCGCACTTGCACCGGCGTGGCGTGATGCATGGCGATTTGTATGCGCACAACATCTTGATCGACCCGGTACATGGCCAAGCGCGGCTGGGCGACTTTGGCGCAGCCACGCGGCTGCCGATGGATCAGCCCGATCTGCGCCAGCGTTTGCTGGCCATCGAAGTGCGGGCCTTTGGCTGTTTGCTGCAAGAGCTGGCCGACCACACCACGGCAACAGTGCCTGTAGCCATGCCTGAGGCCACGTCTGAAGCCTTGCAAGCGCTGGCCCACGCTTGCCTGTCGCCTGTGCCCAGCGAACGGCCAGGTATGTCCGACGTGGCCGCGCAATGTGGGGCGCTGGCGAACGCCCTGGCGGCCTGAGTCGCAACGCTCAATCCAAAAATCGCGCTCGCAACTCGGGCGGCGGGACCATGCAATGTTCGGCCCGCCCGAACAGCCGATAACGGTTGCGGGCCAGCCAGCGGTAAAGCGCATCGCGCAGCGCCGCAGGCACCCACCGCGCCAAGCCCGCCACTCGCCAAGGCCAGCCCAGCAGGCGCAAGATGCGCAACACCGCATCGGTGTTCTGCCAGTGCTCGCGGCCATCCACCAGCAGCAAGGTCTCCAAGCCCTCCAGTTGCAAGCCCGCTTGTTGCAGCAGCGCTTGACCCGTGCGGCCCTGGATCGCGGCGAAACAGAACACGCCGCGCCGGTCGTGTCGCAGCAAAAATCGCACCCAAGCGTTGCAAAACAGGCATTGCCCGTCAAACACCACGATCAGCGGGCGAGATGTGTTGGGCATGCTCACAGCGCCAATGCCGTTGTGTTCTTGACTTCTTCCATGACCGCGTAGGTGCGCGTTTCGCGCACGCCGGGCAGCTGCCACAGCACCGTGCCCGCAAATTCGCGGTAGGCGTTCATGTCGGCGGCGCGGGTTTTAAGCAAATAGTCAAAGCCTCCGGCCACCATGTGGCACTCCAGGATCTCGGGCCTCACCTGCACCGCCGCTTTGAACTGCTCAAACACATTGGGGCTGGTGCGGTCGAGCAGGATTTCGACGAACACCATCATGCCCGCGCCCAATTTGAGCGGGTTCAAACGCGCTTCGTAGCCGAGGATGAAACCCTCGCGCGTGAGCCGCTGCACCCGCGCCAACACCGCTGTGGGCGACAAGGCCACGCCTTCGGCCAGTTTCAAGTTGCTGATGCGGCCATCGCGCTGCAACAAGTCAAGGATGCGGCGGTCGATGCGGTCGATGACCGGGGTTTCGGTGCTCATGCCTCACATTATTCATTTAAATCAAATAATTTCAGTGAAATATTTGGTCTTTAATCCGGATGATGGCGATTCATGTCAGTCAAGGACGCCACATGAACACCGCCATCACCGCCCCCGCTTTGCCCACAGGCGCCCACTTCAGTGCCGGTGGCCCGCCGTTCGAGCGCAGCGCATTGCGCCAAGCCATTGCCCACGCCACGCGCCTGCCCGAAGCACAGGCCCTGGCCCCGCTGCTGGCAGCGGCCCGCATGCCCACAGCGCAAGTCCAACGCACCGACGCGCTGGCCCGTCAGCTGGTGCAAGGCCTGCGCGAAAGCCCGCAACTGGGTGGCCGTGCCGGCAATACATTGAGCGGCCGTGCCGGCCGCGTACAAAGCCTGATGCAGGAATACGCCCTGTCGTGTGAAGAAGGCGTGGCCCTGATGTGCCTGGCCGAAGCGCTGCTGCGCATCCCCGACGCGGCCACGCGCAACGCACTGATCCGCGACAAGATTGGCCGAGGCGACTGGCACCAGCATGTGGGCCGCAGCCCTTCGCTGTTTGTCAACGCCGCTTCGTGGGGCCTACTGCTCACCGGCAAACTGGTGGCCACGCACAGCGAGGGGGCGATGCTGGCCTCGCTCACGCGGCTGGTGGGCAAAAGCGGCGAGCCGCTGATCCGCCAAGGCGTGCAGCTGGCCATGCAAATGCTGGGCGAGCAGTTTGTGACGGGCGAGACGATTGAGCAAGCCCTGCACCGTGCCCACGACATGCAAGCGCAAGGCTTTCGCTATTCGTACGACATGTTGGGCGAAGCCGCCCTGACCGAAGCAGACGCGCAGCGCTATTTGAGCGCGTATGAAAACGCCATCCACGCCATCGGCAAAGCAGCGAACGGGCAAGGCCTTGTGAACGGCCCTGGCATCTCGATCAAGCTGTCGGCCCTGCACCCACGCTACTGCCGCGCCCAGCACCAACGCGTGATGGATGAACTGCTGCCGCGTGTGCTGCAACTGACCAAACTGGCCCGTCACTACGACATCGGTTTGAACATCGATGCCGAAGAGGTGGACCGGCTCGACTTGTCGCTCGACCTGCTCGAAGCGCTGTGCCACGCGCCCAGCTTGCAGGGCTGGAACGGCATCGGCTTTGTGATCCAGGCCTACCAAAAGCGTTGCCCCTATGTGATCGACTTTGTCATCGATCTGGCACGCCGCACAGGGCACCGCTTGATGGTGCGTTTGGTCAAGGGCGCTTATTGGGACAGCGAGATCAAACGCGCCCAGCTGGACGGCCAAAGCGACTACCCGGTCTACACGCGCAAACACCACACCGATGTGTCTTACCTGGCCTGCGCCCAAAAGCTGCTGGCCGCGCCCCATGCGGTGTACCCCCAATTTGCCACGCACAACGCACACACCGTGGCCGCCATCGTGCACATGGCGCAAGACATTGGCGGCGAATATGCGCCAGGTCAATACGAATTCCAGTGCCTGCACGGCATGGGTGAGCCGCTGTACCGACAGGTGGTGGGCCCTCTGCAACGGCCTTGCCGCATCTATGCCCCGGTGGGCACCCATGAAACCTTGCTGGCTTATCTGGTGCGCCGCCTGCTCGAAAACGGGGCCAACAGCTCATTTGTCAACCGCATGGCCGACGCCAGTGTGACCATCGACGATTTGGTGCAAGACCCGGTGGCACGCGTTGACCAAGACGCCGCGCGTGAAGGCACCCGCCCCGGCCAGCCACACCTTCAAATCCCGCTGCCCGCGCGACTGTATGGCACAGACCGTCTCAACTCGAGCGGCCCCGATTTGGCCCACGAACCCACGCTGCGCCAACTGGCTTTGGACATGCAGGCCCACATGCTGGCCTTGGATGTGAAGCCCCTGACCGCACACGCATTGTTGGCCACGGGCACGGGCGAACAAACCCACACCCTGCGCAACCCCGCCGACCACAGCGACGTGCTGGGCACCGTGCAGTTCACCCACCCAGCCGATGCTGAAGCCGCGCTGCAATCGGCCTCACAGGCCGCCGCCGCATGGGCGGCCACGCCACCTGCACTGCGTGCCGCACTGCTTGAACGCACCGCCAACTTGCTGCAAGCCGACGCACCGCGCGTGATGGCGCTTCTGGTGCGCGAAGCAGGCAAAACCTGGGGCCACGCCGTGGCCGAGCTGCGCGAAACGGTGGACTTTTTGCGCTACTACGCCGCGCAAGTGCGCCGCGATTTTGACCCCCGCACCCACACGCCGCTGGGGCCAGTGGTGTGCATCAGCCCTTGGAACTTTCCGCTGGCGATTTTTGTGGGCCAGGTGGCTGCCGCGCTGGCCGCTGGCAATCCAGTCCTGGCCAAGCCCGCCGAATCCACGCCCGCCATTGCGGCCTTGGCGGTGCAAACCCTGTGGCAAGCAGGCGTGCCCCAAGCGGTTGTGCAATTGCTGCCAGGCCATGGCGCCGAGGTGGGCATGCAACTGGTGCGCGATGCCCGTGTGCAAGGCGTGATGTTCACCGGCTCCACCGAGACCGCGCGCGTGCTGCAAACCGCGCTGGCCGAACGCCTGAACGCACAAGGCCAACCCGTGCCCCTGATCGCCGAAACAGGCGGGCAAAACTGCATGGTGGTGGACTCGTCGGCCTTGCTGGAACAGGTCGTCACCGACGCCGTGGCCTCGGCTTTTGAGGCCGCTGGCCAGCGCTGCTCGGCCTTGCGCGTGCTGTGCGTGCAAGACGATGTGGCAGACCGCCTGATCGAGATGCTCCGAGGTGCGATGGGCCAGATCCAAATGGGTGCCCCCGCGCACCTGGCCGTGGACATGGGGCCGGTGATCGACGAACGGGCTCGTGCCCGCATCGAAGCGCATGTGAGCGCCATGCAGCAAGGCGGCCACACGGTGCACCGCATCAGCGCCAAAGCACGCATGTCCTTGCCCAAAGGCACCTATGTGCCCCCCACGCTGATCGAGATCGCGCACATCGGCCAACTGGAGCGCGAGGTGTTTGGCCCAGTGCTGCACATCGTGCGCTATGCCCGTAAACAGCTGCCCGAGTTGCTGCATGCCATCCACGACACCGGTTATGCGCTCACATTGGGCGTGCATTCGCGCATCGAAGAAACCATCACCCAAGTCATCGACCACAGCCACGCGGGCAATGTGTACGTGAACCGCAACATGGTCGGTGCGGTGGTGGGTGTGCAGCCCTTTGGCGGCGATGGCTTGTCGGGCACCGGCCCCAAAGCGGGTGGGCCACTGTATCTGTTGCGCCTGTTGGCACGTTGCCCGACTGACGCGGCATTGCGCAGCGTGCAAGCCAGTGGCGCAGCCGCATTGCCGCAGGCATCGCCTGCGCTGCAAGCCCTGCACGAATGGGCGGTGGCGCAACAGCGTTTGCCGCTGGCGCACGCGTGTGCACAGTTTGCCGCCGCCAACCCGGCGGGCCATGAAGCCGTCTTGCGCGGCCCCACCGGCGAGCGCAACGTGTACCGGGTACAAGCCCGTGCGCGGGTGCTGTGCCTGACGGGTGAGCACGCCCATGCCAATGCCGACCGCCTGACACAGCTGGCCGCGGTGCTGGCAGTGGGCAGCCACGCCGTGTGGCCGCTGTCTGCGCAAACCTTGCACACGCAACTGCCCAAAGCGGTGCAAAGCCAGGTGACGCTGCACGACACGGCACACGCGTCGCCGGGGGATGCCGCCTTGCTGCACGCCGACGCAGCCACCACCTTGCAGTGGCAAGCACAGCTGGCAAAACGCCAAGGGGCCATCGTCACGCTCACCGCCATGCACCCCGGCGATGCCGCTGTGCCGCTGGCCCGCTTGGTCAGCGAGCGCAGCATCAGCACCAACACAGCCGCGGCAGGCGGCAACGCCAGCTTGATGACTTTGGCCGCTTGATGACCCGTGCCTTGCCACCTGCGTGACAAAGCACGGGCCAGGCTGTGGCTAACATCGCGCATGCACCTGACCGTCTCAACGCCCGTTCAATCCCTCGCCGACCTTCAGCGCATCGAGGCTACGCCCTTGGCCCAAAGCACGCCATGGGCCAGCACTTATGCGCTGATTCGCACCAGCTGCGAAGCCCACCCCGACCGGCCCGCACTCACCTTTTTGACCACAGGCCAGCCCGGCGGCCCAGCTACTTGCTGGACATACCGCACCTTGCTGCAAGGCATTCACCAAACGGCCAATGCGCTGCACAGCCTGCACATCGGCCCTCAAGATGTGGTGGCCATCTTGCTGCCCGGAGGACTGGCCTACCACTTGGCCCTGTGGGGTGGCGAGGCGGCAGGTATTGTGCAACCGCTCAACCCCTTGTTGAGCGAAGAAAAACTGCTGTCCCTCTTGCAGGCCAGTCAGGCCAAAGTGCTGATCGCCCACGGCGTGGACGACGACAGCCAGATGCGCGACAAAGCACTGCGCCTGCAAGCCCAATTGCCCCAACTGCACACCGTGCTGTTCGTGCACCCCGATGGCCACGCTCTGGCGTCTGGCTTGCCGCCCGGCACACACGACTTTCATGCCCTGCGCCAGCAACAAGCCAGTGACCGCCTGCAAAGCGAACGCGTCATTCAGGCCAGCGACATCGCCGCTTACTTTCACACCGGGGGCACCACCGGCGCACCCAAACTGGCACGGCACAGCCATGGCGCACAGGTGTTCACCGCTTGGGCCAACGCCACGATGCAAGGCTTTCAAGCCAGCGATGTGACCATCAACGGCTACCCGCTGTTCCATGTGGCCGGTGTCTTGCCCGGCGCATTGTGTTCGCTGGCCGTGGGCATGCACATCGTCATTCCCACCGCCGCGCTGTTTCGCCACCGCGACGTGGTGCAAAACTATTGGCGCTTGGCCGAACACCACGGCTGCACCCTCATGTCGGGTGTGCCCACGGTGCTGGCGGCGCTGGCGGGCGTGCCGCTGAACGGGGCCAACATCTCACGCCTGCGTGCGGTGCGCACCGGCGCTGCACCGCTGCCGCCCGAACTGGCGCAACGCTTTGCGCAAAGCTTCGGCTTGCAGATCAACGAAAGCCTGGGCATGACCGAAACCGCTGGCCTGAGCACCGTGGCCCCACCGGGCCTGAGGGCCCCCGCAGGCTGCGTGGGCTGGCCGCTGCCGCACGCGCGGGTGCGTGTGGTGGCCTTGAACAGCGACGACCAAGCCACCGGACAAGACCTGCCAGCGGGCGAAAAAGGCATGGTGCTCTACCAAGGGCCCAACCTGTTTTCAGGCTACCTCGATGCCGCCGAAACCGCCCGCAGCTTCACGCCCGAGGGCTGGCTCATCACAGGCGATGTGGGCTTCATCGACGAGCAAGGCCGACTGCACCTGTCGGGCCGGGCCAAAGACTTGATCATTCGAGGTGGCCACAACATCGACCCCAAAGTGATCGAAGACGCACTGGGCGCACACCCCGCCGTCGAACTGTGCGCCGCCGTGGGCGCACCCGACGCCTATGCCGGCGAATTGCCCGTGGCCTTTGTCACGCTCAAACCCGGCAGCGTGGTGAACGAAGACGAACTGCTGGCCTTCACCGCCCAAGGCGTGGACGAAGCTCCCGCCCGACCCAAATCCATCACCGTGCTGCAACGCATGCCCGTGACCAACGTCGGCAAGATCTACAAACCCGAACTGCGCACCCTGGCCACCGGTGCGGTGGTGCAAGGCCTGGTCGATCGGGTGTTGACGCCCTTGCAAACGCCCGCCACGCAATGGCCCCAGGTCAAAGCCACGGGCGATGCCCCGGTAGAAGTCGACGCAAGAGCCACACCCGAAGCGGCTTGGGCGGCCTTGAAGCCGTTGCTGCTGGCCTTGCCCGTCAAGATCCGGTTTTGCGAGAAATAGTCACCTGTTTTTGAGTTGATCGCGCAATTGGGTTTGCTCCTGTTCTTCGGCTTTGAACTGGTCGCGCATCTGGACCAGGCTTTGCTCTTGGGTTTTCAATCGCGTCAACAGCCGCTCCTGGGTTTGCTCTTGCTTGCGCAAAAGGTCCAGCAGCTCGGGCTTGTCTTGCGCGTGGTCCTGAATCTGGCTGCGTGTGCGCGTCAGCAACTGGTCTTGTCGCTTGATTTGGTCACGCGTTTGCTTGAGCAAATTCTCCTGCGCCTTGATCTGGCCGCGTGTGTCCGACAGGTTTTTTTCTTGCGTCCGCATCTGCGTTTGATGGCGGATGGATTCTTTTTGCCGCTCCACAAACTGCTCCGTCTTGGCACCGAAACCGGCGGCGGGGCCTGTGCCCGGTCCAGGCCCTGCGCCGCCGCCGGCACCTGGGCCAGCCCCCGAACCGGAACCTGTGCCTGTCCCTTGGGCAAAGGCGGCGAAACAGGAAGACGCCAGCACGATGGCGGCGGTCATTGAAGTGATTTTGACGAATCGTGGCGACATGAGAAGGTCCTTGGTTATTGCAGTTGAAAGACAAGAACAGTCTGCAAAAACCGGGAGGAACCGTGAAGCCATCCAACGGTCAATTTTCATCTACCCAAAGGGCTATACCGCCATCAAAAATCAACTCAGGTGCTTGCCAATGATCCCGGCCAACTCAAACATGGTGGCCTGCTCTTTGCCAAACACGGCTTGCAGCTTGCCATCGGCGGTGATGGAGCGCTTGTCTGCCGGGTTTTGCAGGTTGTTGGCCTTGATGTAGTCCCAGATTTTTTTGACCACTTCGGTGCGGGCATAGGTGCCGTCACCGATCACGGCAGCCAAGGCAGCGCTGGGCTTCAAGGTGCCCACTGCGGCTTTGCGCGGGGCTTTGGGGGCGGCGGCCTTGGCCACTTTTTTGGCCGCCGGTGTTTTGGCTGCGGCCTTTTTGACGGCGGGCTTGCCGAATGGGGTCTTTTTGGCAGCGGTCTTGCGCGGGGGGTATTTCTTGCCACCTTCGCGTTGCTCGAACTCAAACGCGACTTTGCCCTCTTCGGGGTTCCAAGCCAGCATGGCCTTGAAGCTGCGGCGGGTGCGGTTGCTCACAAACTTGTCGAGCAAATCGGTTTTGCCGGTGCTCAAGAGCTTGACGACCTGTTCGCGCTCCACCGGCTGCTGCAGGATGATCTTGCCGGTCTTGAAGTCGCAGCTGGGCGTGGGCTGCTCGTGCGTGGGCACGGCTTTGCTGCACACGTAGTTGCTGCCGTGCTCGTGCACCGCGCTGCCGCATTTGGGGCAAACGCCCAGCGACTCATCGGTGAACTCGACGATCTCGCCGCTGTCTTCGTTCTTCTTGTCGTCGCCAAAGTCGAATTCGAGCTTCCAGTTCTTTTCTTCTTCGTTGTACTTGAGCGCCATCTCGGCCACAAAGGGCCATCCGGCTTTGGAGCGGAAGCCGTCCAGTGGGCCAATCTTTTTGTCGCGCATGAATTGCTCGACCTCGGCGGGCTCAAAGGTACGGCCTGCGGGCGATTTGCCAAACGAGAAGCCGCAGCCTTCAACGGCCCCTTGGGCGCCGGTGCAGGTGTACCTGCGGTAGTTTTCTTTGACCACGCCGCCACAGTTGGGGCAGGGCGTGGTGAGCGTGGCGTAGTCGCCGGGCACGGTGTCGCGGTCGTATTCTTTGGCTTTCTTGACGATGTGCTCGGTCATGGCCGCGATCTCGGCCATGAAGGTGGCGCGGCTCAATTTGCCTTGCTCCATCTGGGCCAGCTTGTATTCCCATTCACCGGTCAGCTCGGGTTTGGAGAGTTCTTCCACCTGCAAACCGCGCAACAGCGTCATGAGCTGGAAGGCTTTGGCCGTGGGCAGCATTTCGCGGCCTTCGCGCAGCATGTATTTCTCGTTGATCAGGCCTTCGATGATGGCGGCGCGGGTGGCGGGTGTGCCCAGGCCTTTTTCCTGCATGGCTTCGCGCAGCTCGTCGTCGTCCACCATCTTGCCTGCGCCTTCCATGGCGCCCAGCAACGTGGCTTCTGAATAGCGGGCAGGCGGGCGGGTTTTGAGGCCCTTGGCCTCGACCGTCGCCACGCCCACTTGTTCACCGGGCTGCACGGGCACCAGGTTTTGGCCTTTGTCGCCGTCTTTGGCGTCTTCCACTTCGGCAGCGGCTTCTTTGCCGTAAATGGCGAGCCAGCCGGGTTTGACCAGCACCTTGCCCACGGTCTTGAAGCTGTGGCCTGCGGCCACGCTGATGCGGGTGGTCACTTGGTATTCGGCGCTGGGGAAGAACACCGCCATGAAGCGGCGCACCACCAGGTCATACAGCTTTTGCTCGGCCTCAGACAATCCGCTGGGCGCTTGCAGCGTGGGGATGATGGCGAAGTGGTCCGACACTTTTTTGTTGTCGAACACGCGCGGGATTTTGCGCACGTAGTTGTTGTTGAGCGCCGTGAGGGCGTGTGGGGCCAGGTGGCGCATGCCGCTGTCGGCCAGCATCTCGAAGGTTTCTTTCGCCACGGGCACGTAGTCTTCTGGCAGGTGGCGCGAATCGGTACGTGGGTAGGTCAGGGCCTTGTGGCGTTCGTACAGGCTTTGCGCCAACGCCAGCGTGGTCTTGGCCGAAAAGCCAAACTTGCCGTTGGCTTCGCGCTGCAAGCTGGTCAGGTCAAACAGGCCGGGGCTCGCTTGCGTGGTGGGTGTGGCCTCTTCGGTCACGGTGGCGGTCTTGCCACGCACGGCGTCCACAATGGCTTGCGCTTCTTGTGCAGTCCATTGGCGATCGGCTTTCTTTTCGGCGTCTTCTTCTTTTTTCCACTGAGGGGTCAAACCACTTGCCGGCGTAGGTACCTGCGGCGGCGGCGAAATCGGCATGGATTTCCCAATAGTCGCGGCTGATGAATTTGCGGATTTGTTCTTCGCGCTCGACCACCACGGCCAGCGTGGGCGTTTGCACGCGGCCCACGGTGGTGAGGAAGAAGCCACCATCGCGCGAGTTGAACGCGGTCATGGCGCGGGTGCCGTTGATGCCCACCAGCCAATCGGCCTCAGAGCGGCTGCGGGCTGCGTCGGCCAAGCCTTGCATTTGGGTGTTGCTGCGCAGGTTGTCAAAGCCATCGCGAATGGCTTGCGGCGTCATGGACTGCAGCCACAGGCGCTGCACGGGTTTGTCGAGCGTCTTGGTGCCACCGGCATATTGCTCGATCAGGCGGAAGATCAACTCACCCTCGCGCCCAGCGTCACAGGCGTTGATGAGGGCGTTGACGTCTTTGCGCTTGGCTTGCCTGACCACGGCGGTCAGGCGGCTCTTGGTTTTGTCCACCGGCTTCAGGTCAAAGTGCGGCGGGATCACGGGCAGGTTGGCAAAGCTCCACTTGCCGCGCTTGACGTCGTACTGCTCGGGGGCCTGGATCTCCACCAAGTGGCCCACGGCGCTGGTCACGACGTATTTGTCGTTCTCAAAATGGTCGTCGTGTTTCTCGAACTTGCCGGAGGTCGGCGTCAAGGCTTTGACGATGTCTTGAGCCACCGAAGGCTTCTCTGCAATTACCAATGTCTTCATGTCATTACAATCCGTTGTCTCGCGTGTGCGCACGCGCCCGGGCACGCACTCGCGCACGCCCACATGAATTCACCATAACAAATTTTTAACGCCGTGGCCAAAACCCCAGTTTCATCCCCCAGCCGCTCATCCGCCAGCCGTTCGACTGCTGGCACTTCCGGCAAACGCATTCAGGTGCGTCGCTCTGGCGTGCACGGCAAGGGCGTGTTTGCGCTGCAAGACCTTGCAGAGGGCGAGACACTGATCGAATACGTGGGCGAGATCATCAGCTGGGACGAGGCACAAGACCGTCACCCGCACGACCCCAATGACCCGAACCACACCTTCTATTTCCATGTGAACGAAGACCGGGTGATCGATGCGCTGCACGGCGGCAACTCTTCGCGCTGGATCAACCACAGCTGCGACGCCAACTGCGAAGCCGACGAAGACAACGAGCGCATTTTCATCAAGGCGATCCGCAACATCAAGGCCGGTGAAGAACTGAACTACGACTACGGTCTGATCATCGACGAGCCCTACACCAAGAAGCTCAAGGCCGAATACCCTTGCTGGTGCGGCAGCGCCAATTGCCGTGGCACCCTGTTGTCGCCCAAAGATCGCAAGGACACGCCCAAAACGCCAAGCCAGAAAAAGGCCAAGGCGAAATCCAAGGACAAACCGAAAGTCAAGTCTGAGACCCCGTTGAAAGACCAGACCAAGATCAAAACCCAGGCAAAAGCCAAGGGCAAAGCTCCTCAAGCGCCCAAAACGGCCAAGCCCGTGAAAACGGAAAAAGCCAAAAAGCCGACCAAGCCAAAGAAGGCCGTCGCCAAAAAACGCTGACCCATGCTGGTCTGCGGCGCTGACCCTGTGGATGGCGGGCACAAGACAAGCACCCACAACGAACGCCGCACCATGATCCCGCGCACCCCTTGGCCTGCTGAAGCAATTTGGGAGCAGATTTACCCGCTGCTGCCCGATTTCACGGTCGAAGTGCTGCCCGAAATCGATTCGAGCAACAGCGAGCTCATGCGACGTGCTCGCGCAGGTCAGCACGAAGCCACGCTGCTGGTGGCCGAGAGCCAGACCGCAGGCCGTGGTCGCATGGGCCGGGTCTGGCAAAGCCAGCCCGGCGACTCGCTCACTTTTTCACTCAGCTTGCCCTTGGCACCCCGCGATTGGTCTGGCTTGTCGCTGGCCGTTGGCCTGAGCCTGGCCGAAAGCCTGCACCCCGATGTGGGCCTGAAGTGGCCCAACGATTTGTGGTTTCAAGACCGCAAGCTCGGCGGCATCTTGATCGAAGCGGCCAGCATGGGCGGGCGCAGCCAGGTGGTGGTGGGGGTCGGTCTGAACATCCGACCGCGCCCCGCAGAGGGTCTGAACACAGCACCTGCCGCACTGACCGAGTTATTGCCTGACATGACCGCGCCAGCCTGTCTGGCACGCTTGGGCGTGCCTTTGGTACAGGCCCTGTTGGCATTTGAGCGCGAAGGCTTCGCCCCGCTGCAAAACCGCTTTGAATCGCGCGACGTGCTCAAGGGCAGGCGCGTGCACACCAGCGACGGCCAGATCGGCGCGGCAAGGGGCGTCAGCCCCGGCGGTGCCTTGCGGCTGCTAACCGACACAGGCCTGCAAGAAATTCACAGCGCCGAGGTCAGCGTGCGCCCCTTTCCTGTCGAGGACAAACTCCGATGATGCGTTGGTTAATGGCTCTTTTGTTGATCCTCAATGCGGCCACGCTGGCTTGGCAATGGGACGCTTTTGCCCATTGGGGCTGGGGGCCAAATACAGCACGCGAACCTGAACACACGGCGAATCAGATTCGCCCCGAAGCACTGCAAATTGAAACGCCTGCGCCCCTCAGCAGCACCCCTGCACCCGCCACAAATCCCTGACTTTTTTGGAGACCTGACCCATGAGCCTGAAACTTTACTTCGCCCCCGGTGCCTGTTCTTTTGTGCCCCATGTGCTGCTGGAAATGAGCGGTGCCGAGTTTGAACCCAGCATGGTCAAGCTGCACAAAGGCGAGCAAAACAGCGACGACTACAAAGCCATCAACCCGCGTGGCCAGGTGCCCGTGCTGGTGAACAACGGCCAAGCGGTCACGCAAATCGTGGCCATCGTGTTGCATCTGGACCAGCTGTTTCCTCTAGCGGGCTTCTTGCCCTCCGAGCCGCTGGCCCGTGCACAAGCCATCTCAACATTGGCGTGGATGAACAACACCGTGCACCCGACCTTCACGCACATCTTCATGCCACAAAAATTCTCGGATCTGCCCGAAGTGCAAGCGGCCCTCAAGCCTTACAACACGCAGTTGTTTCGCGGCATGCTGGGCGAACTGCAAGCGCTGGTGAAAGCCGCTGCAAGCAAAGGCCAAACCTGGCTGACGGGTGAACGTTTTGGCCCTCTGGATGCTTACAGCCTGACCCTCACGCGCTGGGGCACGATTGCCGGCATCACGCCCGAAGAACACCCCGAACTGTGGGCCTTTGTGCAAAAAGTGGCCGCAGAGCCCGCCGTGGCCCGCGTGATCGAGCGTGAGCGCTTGCAGCTGAACATGGGCAAGCCCGCTTAAGGCGGCCCGCACCTGCTCTCAAGCGGGTGCGTTGAAGCGCAGCGTGAAACACGCCCCAGGTGGGGTGTGGCCGGGGTGGGTGGCGTCCACCGTGACCGAAGCCCCGTGTTGCTGCGCGATTTCCTTGACGATGGGCAGGCCCAAACCCGAGCCGTCCACGTTGGTGCCCAAAGCCCGATAAAACGGTTGAAACACCAAATCACGCTCAGCCACCGGAATGCCCAGACCGTTGTCTTCAACCTGCATGACCAGTGCTTTGCTGTAGGGATCGACCAGAACACGCACCGTGACCACGCCCTGGCGTTCGGGCGTGCTCGGCGTGTAGTGAACCGCGTTTTCAACCAAGTTGCGCAGCATTTCTTTCAGCAGGGTCGGGTTGCCTTGCACCTGCACACCTGGCGTGCCAGCGTCCACGCCTTCGTAGCCCAAGTCCAGGCCTTTGTCCATGGCGCGGGGCAGACAGTCTTGCAGAACTTCGCTGGCCAGGCCCACCATGTCGCAGCGCTGCTGGGGCACATGGGCGCCGCCACCTTCTGCGCGGGCCAGTGACAACAACTGGTTCACGGTGTGCGTTGCCTGCATGCTGGCCCGGCCAATTTGTTGGAGTGATTTTTTCAGATCTTCTTCGCTGGAGCCCGATCGCTGCGCCAGATCGGCCTGCATGCGCAAGCCCGCCAACGGTGTTTTGAGCTGGTGCGCCGCATCGGCCAAAAAACGCTTTTGCGTGACGATGGAGTCTTTCAAGCGCTCCAGCAAGTCGTTCACCGACACGACCAAGGGGGCCACTTCCATCGGCACCGCCTTGTCGTCGAGTGGACTCAAATCATCGGGTTTGCGTGCACGGATGCGCTCTTCCAGCTCAGACAAAGGCTTGATGCCACGCACCAGCGCCAGCCAAACCAAAAGCACTGCCAAAGGCAAAAGAGCGAACTGGGGGAGCATCACGCCCTTGATAATTTCTGCCGCCAGCACAGAGCGTTTTTCTCGCGTTTCGGCCACTTGCACCAAGGCCGGATTTTTGCCCTCGGCATCCAAGCGGATCCAGGTGTAGGCCACGCGCACCTCAAGGCCACGCATCTCGTCATCGCGAATGTGCACCTCGTAACTGCTGCCTTTGTCCTGATCGGTGGGCGGCATGGGCAAGTCACGCTCGCCACTCAGATGCTCTTGGTGTGCACCACGAACCTGGTAATAAACCAGATCGGTCTCGTCGGCACGCAGCAATTCGCTGGCAGGCTGCGGCAAGTTGAATTGCACCCGTTTATCGGGCCCCAGCTTGACCTGCTGGGCGAGCGCTTGCACGTTGTAGACCAAGGCACGGTCAAAGGGCTTGTTGGCCAGCCCTTGCGCCACCAGCCAGGTCAAGGCCAGGCTGATGGGCCACAGCAGCAGCAGCGGCGTGAGCATCCAGTCGAGGATTTCCCCGAACAAGGAACGTTGTTCGCGTTTGAAAAGACGTACGCTCCAGCCGCGGGATTTCATAGCGGCGTTGTCCTGAATCGGGTGGCGAAGGTCGTCAAATCACCAGGCGCTCAGCCCGGGATTTTTTCGAGGCAATAGCCCAGGCCACGCACCGTGGCGATGCGAATCGGGCCTTTTTCGATCTTCTTGCGCAGGCGGTGGATGTACACCTCGATCGCGTTGTTGCTGACCTCTTCGCCCCATTCGCACAGGCGCTCGACCAGTTGGTCCTTGCTGACCAGACGGCCCGCACGCTGCAGCAGCACTTCCAGCAAACCCAGCTCGCGGGCCGACAACTCGACCATCTTGCCGTCGATGGTGGCCACGCGGCCAGACTGGTCATAGATCAGTGGGCCGTGCTTGATTTGCGAAGTGGCACCGCCCATGCCGCGGCGCGTGAGGGCCCGCACGCGGGCTTCAAGTTCTTGCAAGCTGAAGGGTTTGGCCATGTAATCGTCAGCGCCGTAATCCAGCCCTTTGACGCGCTCTTCCACACTGTCTGCCGCCGTGAGAATCAACACCGGCAAAGTAGAGCCCCTGGCACGCAAGCGTTTGAGCACTTCCAGACCGTGCATTTTGGGCAAGCCCAAATCCAAGATCAGCAAATCGAATTCGTTGTTGGTCATCAAGGCCGCATCGGCCTCGCTGCCACTGGCCACATGGTCCACCGCCGCACCGGCACTGCGCAAGGTGCGCAACAGGCCGTCGGCAAGCACCTGGTCATCTTCGGCTATCAGAATTCGCATGTCTGTCTCCTGTTATTGTGGGTGCAGCTCGGTCGGGCCTGTCTGTCGCGAGCTGCTGCAATTCTAGTGTCTGGCACGGGCGCTTCAGAGGTGGCCGCTCGATCTGTTTGAACAGCCATGACGGCTTTCTCGTGTTCTGTCAGTGCGCATAAGCCTCCAGACCCAAGGCGACCACGGTCGCCACATCCTTGCCCACCGCATCGCGGAACTCCGCCTCGGCTTGCGCGACCGCATCCTTGAATGCCTGCAACCAAGCCAGGCCCACAGGCGTGAACACCACGCGCCGCGCTCGGGCATCGGTCATATCCGGCTCTCGCTCCACCAGGCCCCAAGCGGCACACTGGTTCACCAGGTCGCCCATGGCCTGCTTGCTCATGCCAGCAGCTCGGGCCAGATCGGTCAGGCGCGAACCCTCCAGCGCCAAATGCCGTGTGATGTGAATGTGTGCAGCGCTGATTTGATCGCGTGACGCCAGATTGGCCAAGGCCAATGGCACGCCCTCGTTGCCGGCCATTAAGTACAAGACGCGCTCGTCAAAGCGGCGCATGGCATGCCCAAACAAGCGACCCAAATGCGTTTGACGCCATCGGTCATCGGCCCAATCGGCTTGTTCGTGGGTGTGCGATGGGGGGGTGTTGGTCATGGTTTAAATGATAAGGCAAACTGACCAAAAATAGTGTTTACAGGTTTATACAGCTCGTTTACAGTACTGTTCACGCATCCAGTAAACAGCGCATCCCCGCTGAACCAGGTGCCCCAAACCATTGATATTCAAGGAGATTTCCATGAGCGACGACAACAGCGAAAAGTCCAAAGCCCTGCAAGCCGCCCTGGCCCAGATTGAAAAACAATTCGGCAAAGGCACCATCATGCGTCTGGGCGAAGGCGAAGTCATCGCCGACATCCAAGTCGTCTCCACCGGCTCTTTGGGCCTGGACATCGCGCTGGGCGTGGGCGGTCTGCCCCGTGGCCGCGTGATCGAAATCTACGGCCCCGAGTCTTCGGGCAAAACCACTTTGACCCTGCAAGTCATCTCTGAAATGCAGCGTCTGGGCGGCACCTGCGCCTTTGTCGACGCCGAGCACGCACTGGACGTGCAATACGCCCAAAACCTGGGCGTCAACTTGCAAGAGTTGCTGGTCAGCCAACCCGACACCGGCGAACAAGCCCTGGAAATCGTGGACAGTCTGGTGCGCTCCGGCGCGGTGGACTTGGTCGTCATCGACTCGGTGGCCGCCCTGACCCCCAAGGCCGAAATTGAAGGCGATATGGGCGACAGCCTGCCCGGCCTGCAAGCCCGTCTGATGAGCCAGGCGCTGCGCAAACTGACTGCCACCATCAAAAAGACCAACTGCACGGTCATCTTCATCAACCAGATCCGCATGAAGATCGGCGTCATGTTCGGCAGCCCCGAGACCACCACGGGCGGCAACGCGCTCAAGTTCTACGCTTCCGTCCGTCTGGACATCCGCCGCACCGGCACCATCAAAAAGGGTGACGACGCGATCGGCAACGAAACCAAAGTCAAAGTGGTCAAAAACAAAGTCGCGCCGCCCTTCAAGACGGCCGAGTTCGACATCCTGTTTGGCGAAGGCATCAGCCGCGAAGGCGAGGTCATCGACATGGGCGTCACCGCCAAGATCGTCGACAAGTCGGGTGCCTGGTACGCCTACCAAGGCGAAAAAATCGGCCAAGGCCGCGACAACGCCCGCGAATTTTTGCGCGAGAACCCGGCTCTGGCCCGTGAGATCGAAAACAAGGTGCGCGAGTCACTGGGCATCCGCTTGCTGGAATCGGCCATCGCCACCGTCAAGGCCGACTGAGCACACACCCCAACAGCCCCGCATGAACAAGCCCGGCTTTCAACCCTCGCTCAAGGGGCGCGCATTGCGCCTTTTGAGCCAGCGCGAGCACTCCCGCGCCGAGCTGCAACGCAAACTGGCACCGCACGAAGAGGTGCCTGGCGAGCTGGCCAAAGCGCTTGATGAGCTGCAAGCGCGGGACTTCATCAACGAGGGCAGGGTGATTGAGTCGGTGGTGCACCGCCGCTCTGGCAAGCTGGGGGCCGCACGCGTCAAGCAAGAGCTGGCGGCCAAAGGTTTGTCAGGCGAGGCTGTGGCTGTCGCACTAGAAGGGCTCCGAGAAACCGAGTTCAGCCGCGCACAGGCCGTTTGGCGCAAAAAATTTGACCGCCCTGCAGCCGACCCGAACGAACGGGGCAAACAAATTCGCTTTTTGATGACCCGTGGTTTCAATGCCGAGGTGGTGCGCAAAATCGTGCAAGGCGCAGACGACGACTGAATCACACGCCTTGAATATCGCCCGTCACAAGCCCAGCATCAACTGGATGTTTTGCACCGCAGCGCCGCTGGCGCCCTTGCCCAAGTTGTCCAAGCGGGCAATGACCACAGCCTGACGATGGGCCTCGTTCGCAAAAACACGGATTTCAAGTTGATTGGTGTCGTTCAGCGCCAAGGCATCCAGCTTCAGGTTGTCGGTCGCAGGCTCTACACGCACCCAGCCGCCCGCGGCCTGACTGGCCGCATAGTGCGCACCCAAGGCGGCTTGCAGATCGGCCCCGGTGGGCTTGCCGGGCAAGCTGTCCAGATGCAAGGGCAGTTGCACCAACATGCCCTGACGGAAGTTGCCCACTGACGGCACAAACAAAGGGCGGCAAGTCAGTCCCGAATACCGCATGATTTCTGGGATGTGTTTGTGCTGCAGGCCCAGGCCGTACAACTCAAACAAGGGGGCTTTGCCCGCTTCGTAATCTTCGATCATGCTGCGGCCACCGCCAGAATATCCGCTGACCGATGGCAGACAGACCGGAAAATCGACCGGCAACAAGCCGGCGTCGATCAAAGGCCGCAAGATGGCAATCGCGCCCGTGGCATAGCAACCGGGGTTGGCCACGCGCTCGGCCTGTCGCACGGCGGCCAACTGGTCAGCCGCCAGCTCCGGGAAGCCAAACACCCAATCGGGGTGACAACGGTGCGCGGTCGAGGCATCCACAATGCGCGGCTTGCGTCCGGGCAGGCTGTCGATCATGGCCACCGATTCAATGGCCGCGTCGTCGTGCAGGCACAGCACCACCAAGTCGGCGGTGGCCATCAGCTCGCGCTTGGCTTCAGGGTCTTTGCGGCGAGCTGGATCAATGCTCAGCACGTCGATCTGGGGCATCAGCGCCAGACGCTCGCGAATCTGCAAACCGGTCGTTCCCGCTTCGCCGTCGATGAATATTTTGGCCATGGCTCATACTTTCTCAAGAATTCCAGCTTCCAGCGTCATGTCAATGTAAGACGCAAGGCTCAGGATTGGTGCATTGCAGCATGATACAGTCGCACGCTGCAGTGTCCAGAGCCTGCTGGCGGGCCTAAATTGATTCAGGCACCCCGGCGGACCTGTCGAATTTCCACCCCTCTGAGAGAAGACCTCATGAAGATTCACGAGTACCAAGGCAAGGAAATCTTGCGTCAATTCGGTGTGCCAGTTCCACGTGGCATCCCGGCGTTCACCGTTCAAGAGGCGGTTGAAGCCGCTCAAAAACTCGGCGGCCCGGTTTGGGTGGTCAAAGCCCAGATCCACGCGGGTGGCCGTGGCAAAGGCGGCGGCGTCAAGGTTGCTAAAACCATCGAAGACGTCAAGCGCATTTCCGGCGAAATCTTGGGCATGCAGCTCAAGACCCACCAGACCGGCCCAGAAGGCCAAAAAGTCCGTCGCCTCTATATCGAAGACGGCGCTGACATCAACAAAGAATATTACGTGTCCGTGGTCACCGACCGTGCGACACAAAAGATCGCTTTCATCGCTTCCAGCGAAGGCGGCATGGACATCGAAGAAGTGGCGCACGCCACTCCCGAGAAGATCATCACCGAGTTCATCGATCCCTTGACCGGTCTGGGCGACGCACAAGCCAAGAAGATTGCAGACGCCATCGGCATGCCTGCTGACTCCACCGCCCAAGCTGTGGACATCTTCAAGAAGCTGTACCAGTGCTACATGGAAACCGACGCTTCGTTGGTCGAAATCAACCCACTGAACCGCGACAGCAAAGGCAACGTGATGGCTTTGGACGCGAAGTTCAACTTCGATGCCAACGCTTTGTTCCGTCACCCCGAAATCGTGGCTTACCGCGACTTGGACGAAGAAGATCCAGCTGAAGTGGAAGCTTCCAAGTTCGACCTGGCTTACATCAGCCTGGACGGCAACATCGGTTGCTTGGTCAACGGCGCTGGCTTGGCCATGGCCACCATGGACACCATCAAGTTGTTCGGCGGCGAGCCAGCCAACTTCTTGGACGTGGGCGGCGGCGCAACGGCCGAAAAAGTCACCGAAGCCTTCAAGATCATGCTGGCCAACAAGAATGTCAAAGGCATCTTGGTCAACATCTTTGGCGGCATCATGAAATGCGACACCATCGCCACTGGCGTGATCACCGCTTGCAAGGCCGTGAACCTGTCCGTGCCATTGGTCGTGCGCATGAAGGGCACCAACGACGAGCTGGGCAAGAAAATGCTGGCCGAATCCGGTCTGCCGATCATCTCTGCCGACACCATGGCCGAAGCCGCGACAGCCATCGTCGCAGCCGTTAAGTAATGACTTTGCTGGACGGTGCTGAACGCGCCGTCCGCAACTGATTAGGAACAAACATGTCCATTTACATCAACAAAGACACCAAAGTCATCACCCAGGGCATCACTGGCAAAACCGGTCAATTCCACACTGAAAAGTGCCAGGAATACGCGAACGGTAAAAACTGCTTCGTGGCTGGCGTGAACCCCAAGAAGGCTGGCGAGTCCATCTTCAACATCCCAATCTACGCATCGGTCAAAGAAGCCGCCACGCAAACTGGCGCGACCGTGTCCGTGATCTACGTGCCCCCAGCGGGCGCAGCTGCAGCCATCTGGGAAGCTGTCGAAGCCGACCTGGATCTGGCGATCTGCATCACCGAAGGCATTCCAGTTCGTGACATGCTCGAAGTGCGCAACAAGATGAAGGCCAAGGAAGCCGCTGGCGGCAAGAAAACCTTGCTGCTGGGCCCCAACTGCCCCGGTCTCATCACCCCTGACGAAATCAAGATCGGCATCATGCCCGGTCACATCCACCGCAAAGGCCGCATTGGCGTGGTGTCCCGTTCGGGCACTTTGACCTATGAAGCCGTGGCGATGTTGACCGAAGTGGGCCTGGGCCAGTCCAGCGCCGTTGGTATCGGTGGCGACCCGATCAACGGTTTGAAGCACATCGACGTGATGCGCGCTTTCAACGACGATCCAGACACCGATGCCGTCATCATGATTGGTGAAATCGGCGGTCCAGACGAAGCCGAAGCCGCCATGTGGTGCAAAGCCAACATGAAGAAGCCAGTGGTTGGCTTCATCGCCGGTGTGACTGCCCCTCCCGGCAAGCGCATGGGCCATGCTGGTGCTTTGATCTCTGGCGGTGCCGACACGGCCGATGCCAAGCTGGCCATCATGGAAGAGTGCGGCTTCATCGTCACACGCAACCCCTCTGAACTGGGCAAATTGCTCAAAGCTCAGCTGAAGTAAACTTCATGCCGCTCACGGGCGGCTGTGGTTAGCCACAATGCCAAAGCCGGATGTCCTGCGGGACAATCCGGCTTTCCGTTTTTTGAAATCATGTCTCGCTGGTCCTGAACCAGCGTCAAAGGAATACCGTGGAAGAATTTCTGACCGCTCATTTCTGGTTCGCCGTGGGCCAGATCATCATGATCGACATCCTGCTGGGTGGCGACAACGCCGTGGTGATCGCGCTGGCTTGCCGCCAGTTGCCTACCCACCAACGCACCAAAGGCATTCTGTGGGGCACGGCAGGTGCCATCGTCTTGCGCGTCATCCTGATTTTCTTCGCGCTGACATTGCTGGCCATTCCGTTCCTGAAATTTGTGGGCGCGCTTTTGCTCTTGTGGATCGGCGTCAAACTGCTCACCCCTGATGAAGACGACGACCACAGCAACATCCAGGGCAGCGACAAGCTCTGGGGCGCGGTCAAAACCGTCATCATTGCCGACTTGGTCATGAGCGTGGACAACGTGATCGCCATTGCAGGTGCCGCCCAAACTTCGGGTAACGCTGACCACCAGATGCCTTTGGTCATCTTCGGCTTGCTGGTCAGCATCCCGATCATCGTCTGGGGCAGCCAGCTGGTGCTGAAATTGATGGACCGTTTCCCGATGATCATCACGGCTGGCGGCATGCTGCTGGGCTGGATTGCGGGCACCATGATCCAGACCGACCCCGGCCTGATCAACTACATCCCGCAAGACAAAGCCTGGGGCTATGGCCTGGGCGTAGCAGGTGCTTTGCTGGTGCTGGCCTTGGGCAAGATCATCTTGGCCCGTCGTCCGGCGCACGCCGAAGACACCGCCTCTTGAGCTGGACACAGGCGTTCGATGGTTGATTGAATTACCATCGAAGGCCATTCACCAGGGGGAAACCATGAAAAAAAACCAACACGGTTTGACATTGATCGAGCTGATGATCGTGATCGCGGTCATCGGCATTCTGGGTGCGTTGGCGCTGCCTGCTTACCAAGACTACGCCATAAGGGCCAAGGCCTCGGAGATGCTGCTGGCCACCAACAGTTGCAAGACTGCGGTCAGTGAGGCCGTCAGCTCATCCTCCGATGCCAACGTGTCTGCGGCTTTGCCCAAGGTTTGCGAAAGCCAAGACAGCAAATACGTGGCCAGCGTGACTGTGGATGGCAATGGCATCATCACCGTGGTGGGCAAGCACGAAGCCTTGCGCGGCAGCACCAGCGCATCGGCCAATGCCATCGCACTGACGCCTTTGCAAACTGGCGACACGCCCATCAACGGCAGCACCGATGGCGGCAAAACCATCTCGGGCTGGCGCTGCGGCCCTGCCAGCAGCAATGGCTTGCCGCTCAAGTACCTGCCCGCTTCATGCAAAGCGTCCTGAACGTTCACTGCACATTTCAACGCCCTGCTCATCCAGGGCGTTTTTCATGGTGATGACCGCATGTTGTTGAGCCAAACACACCAAAGCGCTTTCAAGGGAGCGTCTTCGCTTCCGGGTTGGCTCATGGGCGCATGGATGGTTCTGCCTTGGATAGCGCCATGGTCACCCTCGCCGCAAGCCAATACGGTGCCATTGCTGGTCAGCTGGGCCTGCATCGGCCTGCTGTTGGTGTGGGGCCAACGCATGCAGCCCCTGGACATCGCACGCGCATGGGTTGTCGCTGCATTGATCAGCAGCGTGATGGGCCTGATCCAGTACTTCGGCGCGGCGTCAGCCTTCAGCGCCTGGCTGCATGTGCCCGGCTTGGGCGAAGCCAATGCCAATTTGCGCCAACGCAACCAGCTCGCCACGCTGCTGGGCATCGGTGTGCTGGCGGTGCTGTGGTGGCAGGCCCTTGGGCTCAAAACCCGTCATGCACTGTGGATGCTGACCCTGCTGGCCGTTGGCAATGCCGCCACGACATCGCGTACGGGCTTGTTGCACATGCTGCTGGTCACCAGCTTGGCCGTTTTCTGGGCCTGGCGCAGCCGCTGGAACACCCCGCGCTTTTCGCCACGCCTGGCCTTTTGGGCCTTGGCGGTGTACCTGCTGGCCAACTGGGCATTGCCTTGGAGCTTGAGCATTCTGTCTGGTCAAGACGTCATCGACGCTTTGACGCGGATGGGCCACAACGAAGGTTGCGCCAGCCGACGGGTGCTGTGGGCCAATGTGCTGGAATTGATCAGCCAGCAACCCTGGACGGGTTGGGGCTGGGGCGAACTCAAATACGCCCACTACATCACGGCCTACGAAGGCGGCCCTGAGAAAAGGTTCTGTGCCATTTTGGGCAATGCCCACAACCTGCCCTTGCACCTGGCGGTCACGCTGGGCTTCCCGATCACCGCCGCATTGGGCTTGGTTTTGCTGGCCACATGGGCTTGGGCACGCCCTTGGTTGAGCCGTTTGCCCGAACACCAATTGGCTTGGTCGGTGTTGGCCGTGATCGGTCTGCACAGCCTGCTGGAGTTTCCGCTTTGGTACGGCCCCTTCCAGATGGCGGTGTTGCTGTGCGGGGTGTTGTTGCTGGCACCCGCATCGGGTTTCAAGGCGGCTCCATCGCGCGGCTTGCAACTGGCAGGTGGCGTGATTTTGGCGGTCGTCTGTCTGGTGGGCGCTGACTACGCCCGCGCCAGGCAGATTTACATGCCCGCCGCTCAGCGTTGGCCGGTGTGGCGTGACGACCCGCTGGGCGCAGCGCACAGCAGCTGGTTTTTCAAACGGTCCGCCGTTTTTGCCGAGCTGACCATGACCCGCATCACCCCCGAAAACGCGCCATGGGTGCTGGCAGCCAGCCAAGAAATGCTGCACTACTCACCAGAGCCCCAGGTGGTGCGCCAACTGATTTTGAGTGCCCACAGGCTGGGCAGGCAGGATTTGGTGGACCTGCACTCGGCCCGGTGGCGTGCGGCGTTCCCGTCAGAGCCGCTGCCTGGGCATTGATAGACGTGGGGCCCAAGCCCATGTGGCGGTCACTGCCCCGCCACAAAACTCCCGCTTTTGCCCCCGTGCTTTTCCAGCAAGGTCACGCCGTTCATGGTCATGCCGCGGTCCACGGCTTTGCACATGTCGTAAATCGTCAGCAGGGCCACCTGCACGGCGGTCAGGGCTTCCATTTCCACGCCGGTTTGGCCGATGGTTTCGGCGGTGGCGGTGCAGACGATGGTGTTGTCTTTCTTCGTTTTCATTGCCCACATTTCTTGGGTTAGTGGGACAGGATTGGGACAGAACTTCGACGCCAATCCATTTCAAGCATAGCAACATTAACCATCAGTTGTCAAAGTCATGCCGCTGAGTCGCATAGGCCCGGGCGTGGGCCAGCCCCCCTTAGGGCGTATATGTGCTTGGTCAGCAACACAGATCAGGGTTTTCACCAAAGTAACTATAAATAGCTATTTAATAGATCTACTTA
>OFRD01000007.1_pt1 | contig 67513 bp, 57 predicted proteins | sample 1543041 | NCBI WGS metagenome assembly OFRD01 (sample SAMN07774234, study PRJEB24372) | wastewater metagenome | isolation source: Exp Tend CN 100WW | collected 2016-02
TCCACAAAACCAATGACCTGATACCCATGACCTTGCTTGCGATTTTGCAACTGCCACGAAAGCGTCTGGCCGGTTTCACCGGCGCCCACAATCAGCACGCGCGTTGCACCATCACGCGCACCGGCACTGGTGGCCTGCCACAGCCGGTAGCCGACACTGGCGAGCAGGCGCGTACGGTAGCGCACCAGAATAAACCCGGTCGCGGAAAGAAAGCTGCCAAGCAGGACGGTACTGAGCGGCAGCGGCCGGCGCGGCATTAGCCAGTCTGCCAAAGTAATAAGTGTTGCGGCGCCCAGCCATGCCTGCAAAATTACAATCGCGTCCGGTGCACTCGCGTAATGCCACAGGCGCCGATACAGGCCAGCCAATACATTGGCCGCAAGATGCACTGCAAGAATTAATGGCAGCGCCATTTGCAGCGCTGCCGCATACTCGTCATACGCACTCTGCGGCGCACCGGCAAGGCGCACCGGAAGTGCAACATAGTATGCAAGCACCACGCTGGCAGCATCGGCGAGCACATATCCGCCCGCACGGCGCGCAAACCTGTTCAAATAAGCAAACACAAAATTTAATCTGGCATGGGGGGCGGGCGACGCAGCCATTCAATTTCTTGCGCCAAGCCAACTTCAAACGCCCGCGCAGTATAGCAGAGGTCGCGCTGCGCTGCGCTGCAGTCAAACACTTTGTCCTCCTGCAATCGCAGCACTTGTTCGGCGCTGATGCCCAAGCCCAGCTGCTGCAATCCGCGGGCCGCTGCCACCGCAACTTTTTCCGGGACCCGAACCATTGCTACCCTTCGGCCAAGTTGCGCGCACACTTCCCGCAAAAGCTGCGCGAAGCTCAGGCGCGTGCCGCCCGCCAAGTTGTATTCGCTGCCGCGCGCTGCCGGACTGTGCAGCGCCGCCACCACTGCCTGCGCCACATCGTCCACGAACACCGGCTGCTGCAGCGCGCTTCCGTCTCCCACCAACGGCACCATTGGCCAGCGCGAGAGATATTTTATAAGACGCCAGATGTTGCGATCGCGCGGGCTGCCATAGATCATCGTTGGACGCAGCAGCGTATAGGGCAAGCCGCTGTCCCGTACAGCCTGCTCCGCTGCAATGCGGGTGGGCTTGCTGCCCGCTGGCAGGCTAGAGTAGATCGAAGTGGTGCTTACAAATACTGCGTGCTGCAATCCGGCGTTGGCTGCAGCCGCCACGATGGTGGGCGCATGCCCAAATCCAAGCGACGCCAAATTAACAAGCACATCAACCCCCGCCAGCGCTCTGCGCAATGACGCCTGGTCGCCCAGATCGCCGCTGCGCACTTCAACGCCCTGCGCCACAAGCGCCGCAATGTTGCTGGCAGGCCGCGCAAACACAACCACACGATCGGCGCCAGCCCGCAGCCGGGCAGTCACAAATTCGCCCAGAAAACCAGTTGCGCCGGTGACAAGAACCGTGCTCACAGCAGTGCTTGCAGGGCGGTGGCATAGCGGTCGGCGAGAATCTGCCGGTCATAGTTTGCGGAAACAAACGCCTGGCCGGCAGCGCCCATTTGCCGGCCCTCGCCGGGATGCAACTTAAACCAGCGCACCGCTTCTGCCAGAGCGGCATCATCCTCCGGCGTGATCAGCCGCGCACCACCGGAATGCATCAAAATTTCACGCGCCTCGCCTTCCACCGCGCCAATCACCGGCACGGCGCACGCCATAATCTCAAACATCTTGGAAGGAATAAAGGTGCTGAATAATGGAAGGTGCCGCAGCGGCACAACGCACACATCACTTGCGCAGTAGTACTCGCGCACGCGCTGGTGCGCCTGCGCCGGCAGCATGACCACATTGGTGAGGCGCAGCTGCTCGCGCATTTCGAGCAGCGCGCGCTTCCTAGCGCCTTCGCCCACCAGCAAAAACACGATATCCGCCTCGTCACGCAGGCGCTGCGCGGCGCGCAGCAGCACCTCCAATCCCTGCGAGATGCCGTGTGCGCCGATGTACCCAACCACAAACTTGCCGGCCAGGCCCAACTCGCTGCGCACAGCATTGTCACGGGGCCCGGGCATGAAGCTTTCAATTACCGCGCCGTTTGTGATCGTAACCACTTTTTCCGGCGGCAAGCCACGCGCAAGCAGGCGCGCGCGAAACCCATCAGTCACGGTCACCACCAAAGCCGCGCGCTGGTAGAGGAACATCTCCACAGATTCGAGAATGCGAATGATGAGCGGGTTAGTGAGCACGCCAAGATCAACAAAAACCGCCGGCCACAAATCGCGCACTTCAAACACAAATGGAATTTTGCGCAGGCGGCTCATGACCCACGCAGAAATTACGGCGAAGAAACTGGGCGAGCTGGCAATGATTACATCGGCGCTGCCAATGCGCGCAGATCCAAGCACCAAAGCGCTTAACATGAAACTAAGGTGACTGAGGGTCTTGCGCACCAACCCTTCATTTGGGGTGGCGTAAAGCCAGTTGCGCAGCACTGTAACGCCATCAATCGACTCGCGCGCAATCAGCCGGCCCACATACGGCGGCTGCACAATTCCCGTGGGATGGTTGGGCATGCCAGTCACCACCGTCACAGAATGGCCACGCTTCACCCAGCACTGCGCCATGTCGCGCAGGCGCGCCGCCGGCGCGCCGGGTTCCGGCACAAAGTACTGGCACAGATACACGATCCTCACTTTGGCTCACGCAGTTCGCGCAACTTCAGCCCAATGTGATGCTCTTGCATCGCCTGCAGCACGCAAAACGAAAAACCCTGGCGGCCATCCAGAAAGCCTGCACGCAGGATGTACATGTAGACGAACCACAGCAGCGGTTTGGCGGGGAGATGCGGCCAGATCAATTCCTTGATGACGCGCTTGCGCTGCACGGGACTGCCAAGCCAGCCCGGCTCCAGGCCGGTCTTAAGGCTTGTTTGCGCAGCTGCACGTGCCTGCGCCTCCAATGTGGAATAGTGATTGTGGCGCTGCAGCCAAGCAGCCAGCCCGCGCTCGTCAGCGTGAATCAAATCATTTTGAAGATAACCGACGCTGCCCTGCACAACCATGTGCTCATGCACCGGGCGCTGCTCGTAGTGCGCATGTCCGCGCCGGAACAGGCGCAAGTTCCAGCTGGGATACCAGCCGCAATGCCGCAGCCAGCGCCCCATAAACATGAAACGCCGGTTGATGTAATAGCCATCGCAAGGGTTTGGTGCTGCCACAACCGCAGCAATCTCGCGCGCCAAATCCGGCGAAACCCGTTCGTCGGCATCAAGAATCAGGATCCATGGCTGGCTGATCGGCAAAGTTTGCAGCGCCCAGTTCTTTTGCGCTGCGTAGTCCTCAAATGCATGCTCGACAAAATTGGCTTTGGCAGCGGCTGCAATCTCGCGCGTGCCATCCGTGGAGCAAGAGTCCACCACAAATATTTCCGCAGCCCACCGCACGCTCTTGAGGCAGGCCGGCAGATTTTTTTCCTCATTCAAAGTGGGTACCAGCACCGCAACCGGTGCGCGTGCGCTCACTTCACCACCGCTTGCAACAGGGCCCCAAAGTCGCGCGCGTAACGCGCCCAGCTCCAGTCAAAGCCGGCAAAGTAGCGCTGCGCACGCGCTGATGCATCCGCATCCTGCAGTACCGCGCGAATTACATTCGCAGCATCCAGCGCGTCTTCCGCTGCATAGTAGCTGGCACCGGCGCCGCCCACCTCCCGATTCACTGCCGTACCCGCAGCCACCACTGGCCGCCCGCCCGCCATCGCCTCCAAAATGGGGAAGCCAAATGACTCGCACAGCGACGGAAACACAATCAAGTCAACCTTGGGATAAAGAGCGATCATCTCGGCTTGTGCCAGGCGGCCGATGACAAATACACAATCTTGCAGGTTCCAACTTGCAATTCTCTCCCTGATTGCGCGCACTCCTGCCGGCCAATCTTGGTCTTCAATTGTTAGCAACAACGCAAAGCGGGTGCCAGACTCGCGCAACGCCCGGGCAGTACGCAACAACACCTCAAAACCTTTATGGGGCGCCGCATGGGAAGGATACAACAGCCATGGTCGCGGTGCACCATCAGGCAAGCGCACAACAGTGCTTGACGCCGTGATCCCAGGCGGGTCCACTGCATGCGGCAGCACAACCGACCGGTCATCAGGCAGTTCCGGCACATAGCGCTTGATCATCTCCCACATGCCAGCTGTAGGCGTTACAACGCGCGCAGAGTTGCGCATGGCAAGAATGCACAGCCAGCGCCGCAGTATCGCAATCATGCGCTCCGCCGAACCGCTGCTGCGTAAATGGTGGTCGCAGTAATACAGCGGATTGCGCTGAAAATTAATTTGGGGAACTGCGCAGCGCGCCGGACCGAAGTTGAGCAGCGAGACCAACAAGTCAGGTTGGCGCTGTGCAAGCAACTGGCCAAGCGCTACCTGGTCCCACCAAACTCTGCCAATGGCGCCGAGCCCTGGTGAAGTCACGGGCGTAAGCCGCACGTTGCGGGGCACTGTGCCAACCCACTGCGGAGCCTCTGGCGCGCAAAATATCTCAAACGTCCAATCCGGCAATGCAGCCAAGGCGGGCACAAATCCGGTCAGATGGCGGCGGGCACCGCCCATCTGCGCCCCAACTGCGGTGATTGCCACGTGCCGCGTCATTTTTCGTTCAACACACTTGCATACTTGGCAACCGCGCGCTCACCATATGCGTCCCAGGTAAAGCGCCGCGCCTGCGCCAGCGCCGCGCCTGCCATGCGCTGCCGCTCGGCCGCATGTTCATACATGTACAAGACTTTTTCTTTTAGCGCATTGACACTGCGGATTGGGATGATGAAGCCCTGCTCGCCATCCGTGACCAAGTCCGCAGCGCCCGTGTTGGTTGTGGCAATCAACGGCAGCCCACAGGCCATGGCTTGAACCTGCACCATTGCAAGGCCCTCTTCCACCGAACAGATGGCAAAAACAGACCCTTGCGAATAATACCAGCGCAGGGCATTTAGCGGGACCGCGGCAAAATGTTTAAACGATCCGGCGTATTTGGAAAAAAATGGGCGCACCTCTTGCGTTAAGTTGCCAATGATCCAGAGTTCGGCGCGTGGCAGCGCCAACTCATGCCATGCCTGCAGCAAATACTGAACACCTTTGCGCAGTGTGAGTGCGCCCACGTAAATTACCCGAAAGCAATCATCCTCCTTGGGCAGCGGGGAAAATTTATCGGTGGCCACTCCGAAGGTATTGTGCAAAAGCCGTGTGGCATCGACGCCCTCATCAATAAAACTTTGGCGCGCAAACTGCGAGGGCACTTCAATCTGTGTGCAGTTTTCATACTGCCACAGTTCGGTCTCCACAGTCTGCGGATGAGTCGCAGTCCAGCGCATGCCATGCCTTTGGTATTCCTGCGCCAGAATCCGCGACTGGTAGGTGATGTGGCTCGAACTGCGCACAACAATGCTGTGTTTGCCAAGCGCCTTGGCGCGTTGCAACGCATGCCGGCTGCTGCCACTCCACACCACGGCCAAATCTGTGTCCAGCGGAATGCAGCCGGCAGCCCATCTGCCAAACCAGCGCCTTTGCCACAGTCCCATCGTCCACCCCACGCGCGCGGGCAGTTTCTGAATGGCACGGTTGAATACCTCGGTGGGTACCAGCGCGCTGACCTTGCTTGCCGGTACGCCCCACTCGTTGGCTTTTGACGCAGGATAAGAAGTGATGAGGCGCAGCAAGTGGCCGCGGCGCTCCAGTTGCGCCGCAAGGTCAAAGGCATGGAAGCGCCCATTCACAACGATTGTTATTTTCATTTGCCGGCGGCGCTGCTAGGAGCCCGCAGCCTGCAATGCGGCGCGCGCCCGCGCAACTACTGTCAGCAATTCGCCGCGCACGGGCACAAACAACTCCGCAGCTGAACAATGTAAGTGACGCATTATCAAGCTAGTAAGCACCACCAGCGTCACAGCATAGCTTATGAGCGACACAAGCGCGGCGCCCACCGCCTGCAGCGGCACAAGCACAAAGGGCAGCAGCGTCACTGTAACCGCCAAGCCGGCCAGCTCCGCAAATGTCACCAGCCCGGGAAGCCCCAACCCGCGCAACCCCTGCTCAAATATCCGGTTGACACCGGCAATTCCGCCAGCCACTACCAGCACCAGCGCTGCCGGAATGACCGCCCGGTACGGCGCACCAAATAGCAGTGCAATCGCTGCCGGAGTGAGCAGCAACCACGGCAGCGTCAATGCTAAAAAGACCAGTGCGCCCATGCGCGCATTGCGCAGCAAGTCCGTGCGCTGCTTTTCCAAATCCGCCGTGCCAGCCAGGCGCGGCAGCACCAGCGCCTCCACCGCATTGAACACCGGCGCGAGCCCGTTGCTCCAGGTGACAGCCACCGCATACGGCCCAAGCACACTTGCCGGCAGCCACGCCGCCATCAGCAGCTGATCCATGCGCAGGTTCAGGTCCTGCGGCAGGCCACTCAGCACAGATGCAAATCCATAGCGGAGCAGCGGCACCCCAAAATCTATGTGCGGAAGAAAGGGGCCACCCGGCGTGTGACGCAAGGCGCGGAAGACCGGCACCGCGCCAGCGAGCAACACAACTAGAAAGCCAATTGCCAGCCGGCCTGGGCTGGGCTGCCCAAAGATAACTAACGCAAGTATCAGCAGCAGCCAGCCAGCTGGCGCCAGCAGGCGCAGCATGTTCCACGCCCGCAATTGCAGGCGGCCCTGCAAAACCGCGTAGGGCAGGCTGCAAACAACCTGCACCGGCAACAGCAGCAAGTACCAGCGTGCAATGAATATCAGCTCAGGCGATTGTGCAGACAACAAAGTCGGCATCAACCAGTAGCCCAGTGCGAGCACAGGCACGCATGCAGCCAATCCAATCGTCACTGCAGTTGCCAGCAGTGCGCCGGACTGCTGCGGGTTGCGCCCGCAGTAATACGTGAGCGCGTGCGGCAGGCCGACCATTGCAAAGCCAACCAGATACGTGGGCCACGCCTGAATAGCTGCCAGCTCGCCCCGGCCTTGCGGACCCAGCAGGCGCGCCAGCAAAGTGCCCGTAATCAATCCAATCAGGGTGATCAACACATTGACAAGCGCCGTAACTGGCATGGGCCCCAGCGCCCGCAAAACTGCTGGTACGCGCTTCATGCCAGTGTTTGCAGCAGTGCCTGCCACTGCGGCTCCACCACTTCTGGCGTATACATTGCCTGCACCCGCGCGCGCCCGGCTGCACCCATGCGCCCGCACAACTCCGGATCATTAAGCAGCCCGAGCAGCGCGCCACAAAGTTTTTGCGGGTCTGCGTCTGCGACCAGCACACCAGTCACCCCGTGCGCCACAACCTCTGGCGTCGCAGCCGCGTGCAGCGCAACCACGGGGCGCGCGTGCGCCATCGCCTCAAGAAACACAATCCCAAAACCCTCCGCGCTGCTCGGCAGGCAGAATACTGTGCACTGGTCATAAAGTACACCAAGGTCAGCCGTTGCAAGCGCGCCCGCAAATTGCACCCGCCCTGTTAGATTGAGCTGCTGCGCAAGCGCCTCCAGCCGTGCGCGATCATTGCCGTCGCCCACAATCACGCAGCGCGTCTCCGGCCTTGCATCGCGCACAAGTGCCAGTGCCCGCAGCAGCTGGTCGATGCCCTTGTAACTGTCATCTCGGTCCAGCCGCGAAACCGACAATATCAAGTTGGGGTCAGCAGCGCCGGCTGACGCCGGCGGCAAGCCATCAGCCAGCACATTGGGTATCACCACAATTTTTGCGGCAGACACTCGATGCAGTTCCACCAGCCTGCCGGCGGTGTATGCGCTCACAGCAACTACCATGTCCGCCCGCCGCAAAGCAGCCCGTTGCATACTGGAGCGCAGCGCCCAGACCTCCACTCCATGCGCCACAACTACATAGCGCAACCGTGGCCGCAGCAAGCACGCCAGCCAGGCCAGCGGCGCAAGATTCACATGCGCCACCCAGATGCTTGATGCGCGCACGCCCGCCACAAAAGCTGCCAGCGAAAATTTGCGCCAGTCGCGACCAAATCCGCGCAGCGCGGCACTGACCGGATGCAGACTGCCGGGCGCATCGTTTAACGCCAGCAACTCAACCTGCGCTGCGCTAGTTTGTGCGTGCGCCGCAAGCCGGCGCGCCAGCTGCACGGACACCGCCTGCACACCGCCCCTGCCACCCACTTGGGTGAACAAGCCCAAAAGAAAAGTCACAGCTATTGTGGTGTGGCTGCACAATCCAGCGCAGCTGACGAATGCAGCGCGCTAAACCGGATCATGATTTTGACAGACAGCCCATCAGTGCGGCCTAGTAACGCCAACAACAGAGTGCGCTGCCGCCACAATCCCGTCCGCCGTATGCGGCACATCCCACTGGGCAATGATCTCGCGCGAGCGCGCGCCATAGGCGCGGCGCAGTTCCGCGTCAGCCACCAACGCCGCGATTGCGTCCGCGCCTTCAATTCCAAAGCGGCTGGCACTGACAACGAAACCATTTTCGCGCTGTCGCAGTAGGTCGTCCGCGCAACCCACCGCATCGCTCAGCACTACCGGCAGCCCAAAGTTCATGGCTTCGTTTACCACCAGACCCCAAGTCTCGTCGTATAGGGAGGGCAGCACAAAAATGTCGGCACACGCATAGGCTGCGCCAATTTCAGTTTGGTTGAGGAAGCCCGCAAAATGAACATCCCGCATTTGCGCATCCCGCACTTGCGCCTCCAAAACCGGGCGCAATTCGCCGTCACCGGCAAACAGCAGCGTGCACGCATGTTTTGCGCGCACCGCCTGAAACGCCTGCAGCAGGGCTTGCGGCTGCTTTTTCGCAATCAGCTTGCCGGCAAACAGGATGCACGGGCCTTCGCCAACAATGCCGAAGCGTTTGCGCAGCTGGAGGCGCTGGCCCCTGAATAATTCTGCCTGTTGCAAAAAGAACCGGTTATCTACAGAGTACGGCGCGAAGTGCATGCGCTGCGCCGGCACCCCAAATGACTCGTATAACGAGCGGTTGCGGCTGCCGATATAAAGTGCGCCGGCAATATTGCGCATCAAGGCAGCTTTCATCATATGGGCCGCACCGTGCTTGCCGGATTTAGTTGACTCGGTGCGCAGCAGGATGGGCAGGTGCAGCGTGCGCGCCGCCGCAATCGCCAGCCAATGGCTTGCACCATAATATCCATGCAGCCAAAGCGCGTCAAACTTCCCGCGCCGCAGCAGGCCAACCACTGCGGGATTGACAACACCCAAAAAGCGCTGCGGATCCGGGCGCAGTGCAAGATTTTGCATGAAGCGCGAAGAATAGCCGCCAAGCAGGGGCGTGTCCCATTGCACGGTGCGGCCAAAGCCGCTGTCGAAGCTGCCTTCAACATTTCCGCGTGCGCAAAAAAAAACTGTGAGGGAGATGTCCGGGCGCCGCGCCAGCTCGCGATAGAGCGGCGCGAAGTATTGGATGGGATGCGAGATCAGCGCCGCCAGCCGCACTGGCATCATCGCACGTTTGCTCGCGTACGGCCTTTTGTGCCGGTCGTTGACAAGGGGTTATCGGGTCGTTACACTGCGCGCGATGCAAAACCGCATAGCGCTGCGCGCCCTGACGCTTCTGCTCGTGGCGCAAGCTGCAATCGCATTGCTGCGCATCGCCATTGTACCACTGGGCTTTGGCGTGGATGAGTACTGGCAGTTTGGCGTGACGCGCCTGATGGCTGCGGGCTGCATGCGCCACGCAGTTGGCTTGCCGCACGCGTACAACGAGCAGCAGAGCGCGCTCGGCCAGGCCATTCGCGATACGTTGCTCGGGCGGCAGGTGCCGCCGCCGTACGCCGATCCCGCACATCCAGAAGTGAGTCCCTGCGCTTATTTTTGGCTGCATGCCAAGCGCGGCGTGGCCTACTACACATGGGCTGCACTGCCCATCGCTGTTGTAAATCCTGTATCGGATCAGCTGGCCTCATTCATGAGCCGCACTGCGACGCTGCTGCTGGGCCTGCTCATGACCGTGGCCACCTACGGTATTACGCACGAGCTCTTTCCAAAACGCAAGCTGTGGGCCATTGGCGCCGCCGCCCTCACCGGCTTCAACCAGCAGCTGGCGGATTTGAGCACCGGAACCAACGCTGATGTTGGTGCGGCGTGTGCGCTGGGCATGCTGCTGTGGGCATTAGCCAGCATCCATGCGCGCGGCTGGAGCGCCACACGCGGAGTGGCTGCTGCGCTGGCGCTGCTGGCATGCTTCACAACCAAAACATCGGCGTGGATTGGCGCGCCATTGGCGGCTATTTGGTTGCTGGCAGCGCTGCCCGCAGCACTGCGGCGCCGCGCCATCCTGTCTGCACTCGCTGCAGTTGGCGTTGCCATGCTTGCGCTGCAGCCGGTGGACCTGCTGGCACCGGCGCACTGGTTCATCAACAATGGCGCGCTGGTATTGCGCCACCGTCCGCTGCGCTCGCCGCAGCTGACCACATCCGCGCACTCTGGCGCCGTTGGCATGCTGGCCACCCGCAATGACAATGCAGAGGGGTTGGTGCGCGATGACCTGATGTGCGCACCGGATGACTTATGCGAGCGCCTCTACAACGACTCGGCTGATGGCATTGTGCAATATCTGCCTGAGAGTACGGTCCGGCAGCTGCGCGGCACACTGGTAACGGTCGGCGGCTGGGTGCGCGCCCCGCGCGGCGCAGCGCTAAATTTTCCGGCGCTTGAAGACCAGCTGGGCAGCACCAGCGCGGAGCTGCCTGCAACCGGGGAATGGGAGTTTCGGGCGCGCAGCATGCGCATTGACCCCGGCGCTGAGCATCTGGCAATGGTGCTGCACCCGGGGCTTGCAGGCAATGCTGTTTATGATGAGCTGGTGGTTGCGCCGGGCGAGTTCAACCCGCTGGTGCCGCCGCAATTTAATAGTGCCGCCGCAACTTCCGGCAGCTGGGATGGTGTGCAGTTTACAAACTTGCTGCGCAATGGCTCGGCCGAACAACGCTGGCCGCGCATCCGCTTCGTGCGCTTGCAGGCTTACGAGCCCAACCAAATGCTGTGGGGGCTGCTGTCATGGCAGCGCACCAGCCAGGTGTACCTGGCGGAACTGCCGGCATGGATCTTCAGCATGTACTGGTCCAGTTTTGGCGGCACGCAGCCGGGCCTTACCCGTTTGCAGCTGCTGCCCTTCGCCGGCCTGACGCTGCTGGCGCTGGCAGGCTTGTTGCTCGCCTTGTGGCGCACCCGCGGCACACCTGAACGCAAGCACCTCTTGCTGTTAATCGGCACCTGTGTAGTGCTGTGGGGCGTGGTGTTTATACGGGCGGATGTGTGGCCAAACCGCACGCAACTACTTACTTTTGCCGGAGCGCGCTATGGACTGCCCGCTACAATGCCGGCCAGCATTCTGCTGGCTGGCGGCCTGCTTGCAATTCTTGGGCGCAAGCAGCGCCGGCTGGTGCTGGCTGGCGTAATTGTGATGCTCTTCATTGCAAGCACCTACATTTTGATGCGGGTGCAGCTGCCCTTCATTGCCTGCCCGCTTGAGCCCAAAACACAGTGCATGTACGGGCCCGCCTGAGTTAACCCACAGGATTACCGCACCCGCGCAGGCTGCCGCGCAACCAGCAGCTCATCGCGCGGGACGCCTTCAATCCACAGCTCATGCCAGAGCGCAAAGTTCAACAAGTACCACGAGAGTTCATTGTTGCTGCGCAGCAACGCTTGCACCCGCGGCCAGCGGAAATAATCTGTGCGCTGGCAAAAACCGCGCAAGCAATCGTGCGCCAGAACGCCTAAATCTTCAGCCAGCCACTGCCGCACGGGCACGCGAAACCCCTGCTTCGGGCGGTCAATAACCGCATCCGGGATGATGCCGCGCACGGCCTGCTTCAGCAAATGCTTGGGCTGCAGACCGGGCAGCTTTACATGCTGTGGCAGCTGCATCATCTGCTCCACAAACACGTGGTCGAGAAACGGCACGCGCGCTTCCACCGAAGTTGCCATGGACATCTTGTCGACGCGCATCAGCAGCAGTTCCGGCAGGCGCATGCGCAAGTCGAGATAGCTCATCCACGTCAGGTAATCGCGGTTGGGGCTGGTGGCCTCAAACTGCAGGCGCTGCGCACGCACCGGATCATGCGAGGACAAGCCGCGCACCTGCCGCAAAAATCCGTCGGTAAGCAGCGCCTGCTTGCCCGCCTCGCCAAATGCAATCGCGCCGCCCCAAAATAACTCCTCATGCGCAGCCCCGCGCCGCAGGTATTCATGGCGCAGCTCGCCAAGCAGCGGCCGCGCCATTCCGGCAACCGCATGGCGCATGAATCCCGGCAGGCTGCCAAACATTGGCCACAGCGTGCGCTCCAAGCGCAGCGCTGCAATCCAGTGCGCGTAACCACCAAACAATTCGTCAGCGCCCTCGCCCACCTGCACCACTTTGGTGCCGGACTCGCGCGCCAGCTTGCAGACATAATGCACCGGCACACAAACCGGGTCCGCGATCGGCTCGTCCTGGTGATAAATCATGTCCGGCAAAAAGCGCATGAGATCCTCACGGCCGATGATCACCTCGTGATGCTCGGCGCCAAACTCACGCGCAGCCGCGCGCGCAAAGTTGAGCTCGTTGTACTCCTCCACCCCGGCACCCGCATAGCCGATGGAGAAGGAACGCACCGGCTGCTTTAGCAACTCGGTCATCAACGCCAAATTTGTTGTGGAGTCGATGCCGCCGGAAAGCAGCACGCCGAAGGGCACATCCGAAATCATGCGCAGCGCAATGCTCTCGCGCAGTGTGGAACGCAGCTGGTCCAGCACATCGCCCGGGCTGGCCGGTGCGGGCCCACCGGCAAACATGTTCCAATATTCGTGTACGCGCACGCTGCCGTCGCGGGCAATCCAGGCGCAGTGCCCGGCAGCAAGTTTTTGCACTCCGTCAAAAAGCGTGTCCGGTGCAGGCGGCGTCAGAAAGGTAAGGTAGTGGTAGAGCGCCTCTGGTTTCACCTTGCGCCGCAGCGCCGGATTGGCAAGCAGGCTCTTGATCTCAGACGCAAACATAAAACTGCCATCAGCATGCGCATAGTAGAGCGGCTTCTCGCCCAAACGGTCGCGCGCCAGAAACAATTCCTGCCGGCGCGCATCCCAGATTGCAAACGCAAACATGCCGCGCAAATGCTGCACGCAGTCCGCGCCATACTCCTCATACAAATGCACAATGACCTCGGTGTCGCTTTGCGACGCGAACACATGCCCGCGCGCCAGCAGCGCCGGGCGCAGCTCACGGTAGTTATAGATCTCGCCATTAAACGCAATCCAGACCGTGCCATCCTCATTCGCCAGCGGCTGATGGCCGCCGGCAGATAGATCGATGATTGAAAGGCGGCGGTTGGCCAGGCCCACGCGCCCGTCCGGCGCCACATAACTGCCGGCATCATCCGGGCCGCGATGCGCAATCAGGTCGCGCATGCGCGTCAAAAGCTCCGCATTCACCGGCGCGCCGCCGCCCACCTGCAGCAATCCACAAATTCCGCACATGGCTAGTTCACAGCGCAGTCAGCGTAAACCTGCAGCCAATTGCGCGCAATGTTGTCCCACGCAAAGTTCTCCAGCACATACTGCCGACCAGCCGCCGACCGGGCAGCCAGCTCCGGCAACGGCCGCTGTAACACCGCCGCGATTTCTGTTTGCAGTGCCTGCGTGTCGCCAAACTTTACAACTGCCCCAAGATTATTTTGGCGCATAAAATCTGCAAACCCAACGCCAGCAGTGGCGATCACCGGTGTGCCGCAAGCCAGCGCCTCCAGCAGGGTAATTCCAAAAATATCGTAGGTGGAAGGCAGGACATAGACGCTTGCGGCCCGGTACGCGGCGAGCTTCTCAATTCCATCCAAATAGCCAATGAAGCGCACGTGATCCGCAATGCCGAGTGCATGCACTTGGCGCTGCACTTCGCCCAGGTAGCCATCGTCCGGTCCAACAATTACAAGCAGCGCCTGCGGCATCTGCTTGTGCACCAACGCAAAACTTTGCACCAAGAAATCCACGCCCTTGATGCGGTTGACCCGCGCCAGAAACAACACGATCGGTGTTTGCGCGGCTATGCCATGGCGCGTGCGGAACGCATCCGGGTCCGGCAACGCTTGGAACTCCGCCGGGTCTATACCGTTGGGCCGGATGGCAATGCGCGCCGGCGCCACCCCCAGCGCGATGTACTGCCGGCGTTCCATGTCATCAAGCGCATGCAAGCGGGCAGCCTTGCGCAAGATGCGCTGGCCATACAGCCTGTCATACACGGCCTTAAGTGCGTAGCGCCCCATGATGCGCGGCAGGCTGCCCTGCGGCGTGACAACGAACGGCTTGCGCTGCTGTTCAATGATTGGCAGCGCAACAGCATTTTGATAGGAGCGGAACTCGTGCAGGTGCACAACATCTGCCCGCGCCACTTCTGCGTACAGATGGCTGCGAAAACCAAGCGGCAAGAAGAGCCGCGACCATGCCAGCCGGTTGCTAATGTTTGCAGCGCGATGAATTTCAACCCCCTCCACAACTTCAAACGCGGGACCAACGCGCTGCTGCGCGTCTAGCGCATCGGTGGTGAGCACTACTGCTTGCTGCCCATGGCGCACCAGCGCGCGCGCCAGCTCCCAAGCCGCGCGGCAGGTGCCGCCGTAGGCCCAAGCCGGATAAAAGTAGGGAATGATGTGCAGAATGCGCATCAACTGCCTGCACAACGCAATTTCAAATTATTGTCCGGGCCCCAAACTTCATTGTGAAGGCTGGCCGTTTGGCACATCGTCATGACGCGCCGATTACCTGCCACACTTGTGCGCCGTCAAAATCAGCGCGCAGTGCAAGGCAGGCAGAGGCTTCAAAGCGCGGGCGCTGCGCCCACACGGCCGGCGCACGCCAGCGCAGCTGCTGCTGCCAGCGCTCCGGGTGCGCAAGCGCCTGCGGCACCACCAGGTAGGCAATGGCCTGCACGCGCAGTTGCGCGCACGCCGCGGGCCGATCCGGATTCATGTAGGCCGCTTCAAGCGCCGGCTGCACACTGCGCAGCCCGTTGGCGCCAATGTAAAACAACTGGTCGCGGATGAACACCGCCGGGCGCTCCGCAATCACGGGAGCCCACTGCCCCTCAAAGCGGCCCGGGTAATTCAGCAGCAGCGCTGTGGGCGGCGTGTTGGCGCGCAGCCAATCGTAGGCTGCAATGTCTGCGGGCGTGGCGAGTGCGCCGGTGATGGCCATCACCCGGCCGTGGCTCCACTGTACCAGCTGCTGCTGCAAGCCAATGCCCAGCGCCAGCACTGCCAGCAGCGCGCCCAGGCTGAGCGTGAGGTAGCGCTGCCAGTTGCCCGCGCGCGCAATCCAAGCACCCAGCGGCTGCAAGGCGCGCGCCGCCAGCAGCGGCAGCGGGATGATGGTGGCATGCCACGCGATCCCCAGCGGGTAGAGCACTTGCAGCGGATCCAGTGCAGTGCGCTGCGACCATTGATTCAGATTGCCAAACGAAGAGAGCTCCACAATTGGCAGCAGCCAAACCACGCACCACACATCCAGCCAGTGGCGCCGGCGCAGCGCCCACCAAACTCCAGCCAGCGCCGCCAGCGGCAGCCACACGCCGTTCAAGCCCGCCAGCCACAGCAAATGCTGCAGCTGCGGCGTCTGGCGCTCGTGCACCTCAATCAGTGGCACAAGCGGCAGCACGCGCAGCAGCCACGGCAGGCTAAAAGCCACGCCCGCCAACGGCACCCACAACGCCAGGCGCCGGTATTGCGCACCGCTCAGGCGCGGCAACGCCAGCAATGCGGCGCCATAAAACGGCAGGTACCCCATCAACAAATGAATGATGCTGTCCGGGTGGCCAAGCAGCACCGCTGCCAAGCTTGCACCAGCCAGCCCAATGCGCCAGCGCTCCGCACTCGCAAGTGCAAAGTCCAGCAGCCACAAGAACGTGGCCATCAACCAGATGCCGTAAACATTTGTGTATGCGCCATCAAGCAGCGTGGTGAACAGCGCCACCCCGCCCGCACACGCAACGGCTGCCCACCAGCCCGTGGTGCTGCCGCCAAGCTTGCGGCCCAGCGCGCCCACGCCGGCCACAACGCCCAGCGCCAGCACATGCGAGAGGCCCAGCATCACTTCGTGAATGCGGGCGCCGGTAAGGTCGGCCAGCTGCGCGCCCAGCAAGAAGTAACCCGGGGAATAAAACCAGCTGATGTTGGGGAAGAATGGCGCGAGCGTGGTGATCGAGCCACTGGCGCGCACCGTGGCAATCAGCAGGCCGAAGCCTTGCGCATCGGTGTCAAACGGCACCGGTATCAGCAGCGCGGGTGCCAGGTAAACGCTGCCGATCGCGGCCACCAGCAGCAGCTGCCACGGCTGCGCTTTTGGCAGCCGCAGGCGCACGCTGCCGCGCAGCGCCAGCCACAACAGCACGCCATCCAGCAGCAGCGTAGCCGCAAACTGCCGCCAAAAATGATAGCCGGCTGCGCTGGCGAGGGCCGCATACAACACGGTAAGCAGCGCCAAACCCAGCCCCAGCGCCGGAATGAACTGCAAACCGCGGGTGCGCAACCAAAGGTACAGCAGCACTCCCGGCGGCGCGTACAATGCGCACGCAGCTGCCATTACCCCGGCCACTATCATCGCGCGAGTATAGCATCCGCGTTTTGCGCACCCTGCGTTGACAATCAGCACCGTTGCACATACGATTCAGCAATGTTCATCGTTGATGCGCATGAAGACATTGCGTGGAATGCACTGGCGCTTGGGCGCGATTACAGCCGCTCGGCGCTTGAGATCCGGGCAGAGGAAGCAGCGCGCGATGTGCCGCCCAACAACGGACGCGCCACACTGGGGCTGCCGCAATGGCTTGCGGGGCGCATTGGCATCATCTGCGCCACCATATTTGTTGAGCCGGCACGCAACGGCAGCGCCGACATGGATCCGCACACCTACCGCACGCAAGCTGAAGCCCATGTTATGGCGCAATTGCAATTGGATTACTACCACCGCTTTGCAGACGAGCATGCGCAGGTGCGCCTCGTGCACAATCAACGCGATCTGCAGGCGGTGGCCGCATCCTGGCAGCAGCCCGAGCCGGACGCGCACTGCGTGGGCTTTGTGCTATTAATGGAAGGTGCAGACCCCATCCGTGAGCCGCGCGAAGCCGAGTACTGGGCGGAACAGGGCGTGCGCATCATTGCACCAGCGTGGAGCAGTACGCGCTACGCCGGCGGCACCGGCCAGCCCGGTCCGCTTACAAGAGCGGGCGTGGCATTGCTGGATGTGATGGCAGACCAGCAGCTCATGCTGGATATCAGCCACCTGTCAGATGAAGGCGTGGCGCAGGCTTTGGATATTTATCCCGGCGTGCTGCTGGCTTCGCATACCAATCCGCGCGCCATCGCTGCGCTGCAATATCCCGAGCGCGCACTTTCGGACACGCACATTGTGCGCCTGGCAGAGCGTGACGGCGTGATTGGCGTTGTGCCTTACAACCGCTTCCTTAAATCTGCGTGGACCGTGGCCGATGGCAAGGCAGTGGTGCCAGTGGGGCGCGTGGCAGAAGCCGCCGACTACATCAGCCAGCTCACGGGCAGCTGTACGCATGTGGGCATCGGCTCAGACTTTGACGGCGGCTTTGGCGCCGACTCAATTCCAGATCCGCTTGACACCGTTGCAGACCTCGCCCAAGTTGGGCCGGCCTTGCGCGCACTGGGCTACAGCGCCGCCGACGAGAAAAATGTTTTGCAGGGCAACTGGCTGCGCCTGCTGCAGCGCGGGCTGCCCGCATGAGTACTGAACCGCCAGCCACGCCTAGCATTGAGCTGAGCCGCATGACGCGTGCCGCAGTGGCAAGCGTGATCTTTGGATTTTTTATTTTCATCCTCGGTCTCTTTCCGGCGATCATCAATCTGGACACCAAGCCCGGCGTTGGCGTGCTGCAGCTGGCCGTTACCTTGTGGGGACTGGGCATGGTGAATGCCGGCGCCGCACTTTGGGCGTACTCCGAGCGCCATCGCGGCGCACCGCGGCTCCTGCGCGAAGACATTGGGGTGCGCCTGATCGCCACCGGTTTCGTCATCTCTGCCTTCTCCAGCCTCGCAGATGTGCTCGGCATCGGCTCGCACAACGCACCGCGGCGCCTGCCCTACCTTGGCGTGTGGCAGCAAACCGGCCTCGGTATTGGTATCCTTGTTAGCGTGCTCGGTTTGCTGCTCTACGCCAAACGCTACAGCCCGGACAATGCGCCGGATGTGCAGCCGGATGTTGACAATGCCTGAGCGCTGCAGCCGCACTGCATGGCTGCTGCTGCTGGCCGTGTTGCTGGCTGCCTGCTCCACGCGCCTGTTAGCCGTGCCGCCCACGCCCGTCCCTGCCGGCGCAGCTGCAGACCGGCACGTAAGAACTTACGATGCCTTCTGGGATAACTTGCAGGGCAGCTACTTATATCAGGGCAGTGCGGGCTTTGATTTTGAAAAACTGCGCGCTGAAAAACGCCTCGCAGCCTATGCGGACTTGTCCGAGACCGAATTTAGCGGCTTGATGCAAGCGCTCACGGAGCCGTTCCCCAGCGGCTCCGTCACTTACCGCTCACGCGCCAAGCGCATACAAGAAGACCTTGCCAATACCATCTCCTATGAAGGCATTGGTGCCTACGTGTCCGTGCTCAAGGAGCCCGATCCGCGCATCGTGCTGCTGGCCGTGGTCGAAAAATCGCCGGCGCAGGCTGCGGGCCTCGCTGCGCATGACGCGATTCTGAGCGTGGACGGACAGCCGGTGCTGGCCGCCGAAGGGCTGGACGTAATCCAGCGCGTGCGCGGGCCAGCGGGCTCCGTTGTGTCGCTGGATGTGCGCGCGCCAGACGGTGCGCGCCGCACAGTTGATGTGACGCGCGGCCGGCTGGCGGCTGCGGACCAACTGCGCGGCGGATCACTGGGCGCGTCACAAATCGGATTTTTGCGCCTGCCAGTGGGGGCGGGCAACGAGCTTGCAACCGCGCTGCCCGCTGCGCTGCAATCCATGGCCGGCAAATATTCCAACGGCTTGCTGCTGGATTTGCGCGTGGCCCACTCTGCGGATGATTGGCCGCTGCTGGAACTGCTGGCAATATTTGGCAACGGCCCCATGGGAAAAATATCGGGGACAAGCGAGCAGACCCCGCTAACAGTTACCGGACAGGATGTGGGCGGGACACAGAAAGTTCCGCTGGTGCTGCTGGTGGGTGCGGAGACGCAAGGCGCGTCTGAGATTTTTGCAGCTGCGCTGCAGGCTTCGCGGCGTGCCGTGTTGGTCGGCCAGCCCACTCCCGGCAAAGTGATGCGCTACAACACCAGCACACTGCCGGACGGCAGCCAAATGTATTACGCCATCTCCTCGTACATCAACCCGGCCGGCGTGGACATTGGGCGCAGCGGCGTCAAGCCGGATGTTGCCGTGCCGGACGTGTGGGATCAGGTAAACGACAAGTACGATCCGGTAATCCTGCGCGCGTTGCAGCAAATTACCAGCGACGCACCGCCGGGTTAACCGCTTCGCGGGTCAGGCGGGGTAACACGCAGCGTGGACGGCTGCGCTGCTGATTGCCCCCTGCCGCAAAATTTGCGGCGGCTGCGCCATGCAATCGACAATTGTTGACGGCGGCGCACCCGGCAGCGCGCCGGCATCCACCAACAGCGCAAGCCGCGCACCCAACTGCGCATCCACTGCCGCAGCCGCATGCAGCGCCGGGCTGCCGGACAGGTTGGCACTCGTCACAGCCAGCGGCCCAACCGCTGCCAGCAGCTGCAACAGCCATGCATGCGCCGGCACGCGCACCGCCAGTGTGGGCCCGGCCGAAACTTGCTCCGGCAATGCGGCATGCTTGCGCAGCACAAGCGTCAGGGCACCCGGCCAGAAGGCTGCTGCCAGGCGCCGCGCCAGAGCCGGCACTTCAATTGCCACTTGTTCCAGTCCGCTTGCATCCGCAATCAGTATTGGAATGGCCTTCTCCAGCGGGCGCTGCTTTGCGGCATAGAGCGCAGCCACAGCCACCGCATCAAAAGCCACAGCCGCCACGCCGTAGACTGTGTCGGTGGGCAGCGCCACCAAGCCGCCGGCGCGCAACGCCCGGCTGGCGCGCACCAGTGCGTCCGCGTCAGAAATTTTGCAGCGCTCCATTTTTTAGTTATGAACTCCCGCAGTCAAAAAACATACGCGCAATTCTGCAGCCAACCCCTGTAAAAGTTTGCATGCACACTTGCCATTGGTAAACTGCGCACGCCAGCTGTGTGTGGGAAACAAATGGCCAGCGCTAAAGCCGCAAGCGCGCCAGCAGCTGCCTAAAGCCAGCGCAGCTAACTGCGGCGCCGCTTGCGCGCGGGGCTCGGATGCGCCAACGCCAGCTTGCGTTTGCGCGGCCAGCGCTTGATGGCTGCCTCACGGCGCATGGCGTCCGCGCGGCTGGGTTGCGGCTCCAGATACACCAGCTCCACCGGCATGCGCCGGCGCGTGTACTGCGCACCGCGCCCGGCGTTGTGCGTGCGCACGCGGCGCTCCACATCAGTGGTCCAGCCGGTGTACAGCGTGTTGTCCGCGCAGCGCACAATGTACACAAACGCCTTCGCTGCCATCACATGCCTAGCAGCTGCATCACAGCATTGCGCGCTGGATTCATCAACAAGCCCAGCGGCGTAAAACCAAACTGCTGCGTCAAGTTGCCGGAAAGCACCAAGAGCATCAGCAGCAGCGGACCCGTACGCTCAACGCCGGAAAGCATGTCTGCCAGGTTGTCCGGCAGCAGCCCCAACGCCACCTTGAACCCGTCCAGCGGCGGCACGGGCAGCAGATTAAAAATTAGCAGCACAACATTCAATCCCATGAAAATATAGAGAAACCCCGCCACCCAATCCCACGGAACAAAGCGCGCCAGCAAACCGGAGCGCAGCAATTGCGCTGTAATAAACGCCAGCACCAGATTGGAAAACGGACCGGCAGCCGCCACCAGCGCCATGCCGGTGCGGAAGCCCGTGCGGAAGTTGCGCGGATTGGTGAGCACCGGGCGGCCCCAGCCAAAGCCCGCCAGCAAAAACAGAATGGCGCCAAACGGGTCGATGTGGCTGCGCGGGTCGAGGGTCAGGCGCCCGTCAAGGCGCGGCGTGCGGTCTCCCAGCAAGTCCGCAGCCAGCGCGTGCGCAAACTCGTGCACGCTGATGGCAATCACCACGCTCAGCAGCAGCGAGCCCAGAAAGAATGGGTCAGGATTACTTAGGAGCAATGGCTGAGCCTGCGCTGCGCTGGATGGCTGCCACAAATGGCGCAGCGCCGCTGGTTGAAAAATATGCGGGAATGGGTGGTACGCGAATGCAAAACAAGTCTGCGCTGATTATAATCCGCCGGTGAACAAACCGCTCAAGATTTCCCACCGTTGGCTTGCATGCATTGCAATCGCCGTAGTCGTTGTGGCCTGCGCCGCACCAGCCGGCAGCGCAGCACCCGCCGCTAGCCCGGCGCAAGTAGAAGCCACGCCGCCGCCCGCTGCCAGTGCCACGCCGCTGCCTGCCAGTACCGCTACAGCGGGACCCGCACCCACGCAAGCAGAGCTGATGCTGCAGCAACTGGCACAAGTGCAGCTCCCCAATGGCAACCAGCGCGAGCAGGCCATGCGCCTGCTGGGCATCACCAACATTCCCGAAACACTTGCGGCGAGTGCGCCCGACCGCGTACTCGGCGATGCCGACTCGTTTTGGGTCTCCAATCTGGACAATGACAAGCACTTTCAAGTGCAGGCATCCCTAAAATACCGCGGTGAACTTGTTTACCTCTACATTGAAGACGGTTTGGAATTCAATCCCGCTGAAGCCAAGGCGCTTGTGGACCGCTTTGAATCAGAGATGCTGCCGACGGTGAAAAAATTCTTTGGCGATGAGTGGAACCCTGGCTTTGACCGCGATCCGCGCCTGTTTATTCTGTTTGCACGCGGGCTGGGCAGCAGCGTACTGGGGTACTTCAGCAGCGTAGACAGTTTCTCGCGGCTGGCGCACAAATATTCCAACGAGCGCGAGATGTTTTACATCAACGCAAGCCTGACAGAGCTCGGCAACCCGCATCTGGCCTACACTCTGATCCACGAGTTTCAACATATGGTGCACTGGGCGCACGATCCCAATGAAGAAACTTGGGTCAACGAGGGCAGCTCCGTGCTGGCGGAATTCCTCACGGGTGATATCCCCGGCTTCGATTACAGCTTTTTGGCCAACCCAGACCTGCAGCTGAATGCGTGGAGCGAAGCGGGCGCAAATTCAGACTCGGTTCCACATTACGGCGCCGGGTATCTTTTCCTGCTTTACTTTTTAGACCGCTTTGGCGAGGATGCCACGCGTGCGCTGGTAGCCAGCCCGCTGAATGGAATGGCTTCCGTAGATGAAGTGTTGCGCGCACAAGACTTCCGCGATCCGCTCACGGGTGCCGGCATAACCGCCGATGATTTATTCACGGACTGGGTGGTGACCAACCGCGTGAACAGCAGTAAATGGGGCGACGGCCGCTTTGTCTACGGCAACTATCCCGCGTTCCCGTCCAGCGCAATGCCCGCACCACAGGCGGCTGCCTGCCCGTTCACCACTGCAGCCAGTGTGAAGCAATACGGCACAGACTACGTGGCAGTGGAGTGCAATGCGCCCGCCACGCTGCACTTTAGCGCCAGCCAGCTGGTACAGGTAACGCCCGCGCAGCCGCACTCTGGCAGCTACAGCATGTGGAGCAACCGCAGCGACAGCACCGACACCACCCTCACGCGTGCGTTCGACCTGCGCAGTGTGAAAAAGGCAACGCTGGACTACTGGGCGTGGTGGCAGCTGGAGGTGAACTATGACTACGCCTATGTGCTCGCTTCCACGGATGGCGGCAGCAGCTGGAAGTTTTTGCAGACGCAGAGCACCACCACAGACGACCCCACCGGCAATAATTTCGGCACCGGCTACAACGGCGACTCCGGTGCGGGCCCGAGTGCGGCCGCCGGCGCCACTGCCGCGTGGGTGCACGACCAGGTGGATCTAACGCCCTACGCCGGGCAGGAACTGCTGCTGCGTTTTGAGTACATCACAGATGGCGCTGTTAACCGGCCCGGGCTGATGCTCGATGACATCCGCATTGCAGAGCTGGACTACAGCGAGGACTTTGAGGCCGGCGCAGAAGGCTGGACTTTAAACGGCTGGGTGCGGCTGAAGAATGAACTGCCGCAGCGCTTGCTGCTGCAGGTGCTGGATGGGAGCACGCGCACGGTTAAGCGCATAGCGGTGAATGGTGGCGCAGCCACCGTGCCAGTTGGCGGACCGGTGACGCTGGCAATTTCCGGCTTAACGCCGTTTACAACTGAGCCGGCACAGTACGAACTAAGGGTAACTGTTCCGTAACTTCAAGCTGCGCGGCACACAACCGTTAAGCTGCTGCTTTGCGGCGAACTGGCCGCATGCCCGCCAGCCATCCGCCCACATGCACGGCCAGCCCGGCCCACAGCAGCCACCACCAACCCAGCCACGCGCCCGTCCACAACACCAGCAGGCCGCAAAAACGCACGCCCTCCATGGCGGGCGTGTTGTTGCGCAGCATGTAGCGCCCCAGCGCCGTGCGTACAAATGCGCTGGCATCAGCGCGCCAAAACAGCGCAAGTGAAACCAGCATGGATGGCAGCGCGGCCACAACCAGTCCGTAAGCCAGCGCATGCTGCCAGAGCATCGCCGCCGCAACCAGTGCCGAAACCCAGTCTGTGGCCAGCTTCAGCGGGTGAACCTGCAAGTGCCGAATGCGTTCGCGCAGCTTCATACAATCATGGTGGCGGCCGGCAAGACGGGCCGGTGCTCAGGCGTTGCGCCGTGAAAGATGCTGCAGGCGGCGCTCCATAAAGCGGCGGTTGCCCTGCGCCGCGTCGCGCGCGTCCGCCAGCAAATAGTCCACCTGCTCGCGCAAACGCGCGCGCAGCTCATCGCCCGCCAGCGGCGAAAACAGCAGCACCGCTGCCGATGCCACCACCCCGCCGCAAATCACCCCCGCTAAAAATGTTCCGATGCGCATGGCAAGCTCCTCAATATTTTTCGTTCGCCAGCAAATTATAGACAACGAAACGGCCGGCGGCTGCCCATCAGCTAGCCGCCCGCACCAGCTCCAAAAGGCGCGCCAGCGGGCGCAGCTGGCCCATCTCAATTGCGAGCTGCACTTCCTCCGTGCGCACATACTGGCGCAGGCGTGTGCCCGCTGCCAGCCGCACGCTGCGGCTGCGAAAGTCACGCTTGTTGAGCCAGCCGCACAGGTGCACCTGCAGCCCATAGAACCAGATGTTTTGCCACTGCCGCGGCGTGATCACCGGTGTCTGGCGCAAGGCCGGGCTGTGCACGCCCAGCACGCCATCTGGCAGAGCCGGCACGCACAGGTAGCGCAGGCAATAAAAGTCTTCGGGCACCAGCGTGCGCTGCATGGGCTGCAGCAGCAATGTGCAGCGCAGCTCTTGATGCGCCCGGTCCAACCCGCCCAGCTCTACTTGCAGCGGCTGCTTTGCCGCACTCTTCAGCACCAGCTGCCCCAGTGAGCGCCAGCTGCCAGCTCCCTGCCATGGGCGCGGCGGAATGTACAGCAGGCGCAGCGGTTGTGCCTGCGCCGCGACGCGCTGCGTCTCACGCAGGTTATGTGCCACGCTGCCCGTCACAGCACCAAAAATAAATATGTCTTCCTCCGCCAGGCGCTGCGCTGCCAGCTCAGCCGGTGCCACCAGTGCGCTGGTGCCCAGCAGCCAGCCGGCGTCTGCCTGCACACTTTGCACGCCGCTGGCATTCGTCAGAATGCCCGGGCGCAGCTCGCACTTGCGTCCGCCCAAGCCCAGCTGGCGCAGTGCGCCGGCAGCGCGCAGCGTGTGCGCCGGCAATTGATAACTTACCTGAGCATCATCCAGCCAGCGCCGCAATGCCATCTCAAACGCCACCGCCGCAACTGCGCTGCGCAGCTGGGCGGGCTCCACCGCAGCTGCTTGCACCTGCCCATGCAGCAATGACTCGCAAGCCTGCTGCACGCCAGCCAGCGAGTACTGGCCCGAGTACTCCAGGCTCACCACATCGGCAGCTGTCAGCGGCATATGCAGCGCCAGCCGCTGGCAGAGTGTGGCCCGGCGTGGCGGGCTCTCAGCTGCACGCCCGCCGCTTGCAGCTTAACGGCGCCGGTTGCCAAAATAAATGCTGCGGGCGCTGCCCGCCCGCGCAGCATGGCTAGCGTTGTATCTCGAACGCACTCAAGTCGTCAAATTCTGCCGTCACCGACGCCGACGCATTTGATTTAACAAACACGCCAAAGCGGCCGCGGCGCAGCTCCAATCCCGGCACGGTGGCAAGCAGCACATCATTCACATACAAACTTGCCAGCGCGCCCACAGCACGCACGCCAATCCGGTTGCGCATGGCCGGGTAACGGGAGATGGCGCCACTCACCGTCCAGGGCAGCAGTTCACTCACCGCGCCGTTGCGATGTTCCACCAGTTTGTAATTGCCGGTGCACGAGACAATGAAAGCGTAATAGGTCAGATCATTGACTGCGCGAAACACCAGGCCGGCACCTTCGTTGGTGCCACACTGCGCGATGCTGGCCGTGCCGGAGAAATAAAAATCCTGGCGCCGGATGCCATTGAGCGCCCATGCGGCCGAATCCAAATTGCTGAGCGTAAGCCGGTAAAGGCCGTCCTCAATCTGGCCGCGTGTGGTGGCGTCCGTAAACTGGTCCCAGTAATTTGGGATCTGGAAGTCTTCAGTAAATATGGGCTCAGCGCTGGCACCTTCCATTGCCAGCTGTGGAACGACAGTGGGCGTGGGCACGGCAGCCGTAGCAGCCATGGTTGGCACAACCGGGACAGCAGTCGAAGTTGGCAGCGCGCTGCGCGTCGGCGCCACGGCCACGGTGGCAGTTGGCTCCAGCGTCGCTGGCGGCGCCACGGTGGGCAGCGCGGTTGGCGCGGCAGCCACCGCTGCCGCAGCGGCTGCACTCAAAATTGGGTGCGCCACCAAATCATCAAAGGTCACCTGCAGCTCCGGCGTCAAGTAGGAGCCGGCATAAATTCCAAAGCGCCCGCCCGTCAGCTCTGCATCTTCCACCTGCCCCAGCAGCTGCGAATTAATATAAAGGCCAAAGCGGCTGCCCACAGCGCGCACGCCCAGGCGCTGCGTGCTGCCTGACAAACGCGCCAGCAGCGGCGAAGCCTGCCAGGGCAGCACTTCCTCATACACGCCGTTCAAGCTGCGCAAGAGGCGGAAGCGCCCGCCACAAGCAACGCCAAACGCATAAAAGCTGGCATCGGTGTCCGCGCGCACCACCAGCCCGTACTGGTCGCCAGCCTTGCACGCGCCAACTGCAACGCTGCCCTCAAAATAAAAATCACTGGCGCGCGGCCCATTGAACACCCAGCGGATCTCATCCGTGTCCCGCAAGGTAAGCACATAGGTGGCCTGGCGCCATGTGCCACGCGCGCGCTCAGTATCAAAAACCGCCCAGGTGCCCAGCAAATTAAAGTTTTCTGCAAACAGCGTATGGCCCGTATCGACGCCGGTCTTGGGGTCGGGCGGCATCTCCACACTCACTTGCGGCGTGGCCGGCAACGGCGTGGCCGTCGGCCGCGGCGTTCGGCTGGCCACCGGCGGCAGCGTCAGCGTCACCGGCATCATCACAATCACAGTCACCGCTAGCGGTTCCTGCGCTGCAACGGTCAGCTGCACCTGTGCCGCCACTGTTGACTGCAGCTGCGCAGCACTCAAGCTGCAACCGGCACCCAGCAACACTGCCAGCAGCACGGAGAGCCTTGGAATGAAAGCGTGCCTGCGCAGCAAGGGCGGCCACGCAGCGCGCTGCCGTTGCACACCAGCCCCAGTACCAGGCTGCGGGCCCGCTGCCATCATGCCAGCGGCAGCCAGATTGAAAACGAGTCGAAGCACACCTCACGCCCGCCCACAAACTCGCTGGTGCGCTGCGCCGCAACGCGGCCAGAGGCCGCTGCCGCCAAGCCGGCAGCCAGCTGCTGCAGCCAGCCAGAGTCTGCAAACGAATCCAAATGGCCCGGGCACACCAGGCGCACACCGCATAGCGCCGCAAGGCACTGCGCACTCTCCACTGTTGCCTGCACATCACAATCGGCAAAGCAGCTAAACATTGCACCCTGATAAGCAGCATCACCGCTGAAGAGCATGCCACGCTCTTGATCCCAGAATGCGCAGTGGCCCGGCGTATGCCCGGGCGTGTGCAGCACGCGCAGGCTGCGGCCGCCAAGCTCCAGCACATCGCCGTCCGCCAGCTGATGCGTAGCGGGCTGTGCGTCAATCACATAGCTGTCCACATCAAAGCCGGCCGGCAACACAGCCTGCGCTGCGGGCCGGCGCATTTGCTGCGCCAGATCACCCAGGTCCGGCCGCACGGCCAGTGCCGCAGCATCCAGCGCATGAATGGCGCGTTGCGCAAAGCGCGCGTTGCCGCCGCTGTGGTCCCAGTGATAGTGTGTATTCACAATTTGCAATGGCAGCCGCGTAATGCTGCCCGTGAGTGTGCGCAAGTCGCCGATGCCCATGCCGCTGTCCAGCAGCACCGCGCGCACTTGGCCAAGCACCAAGTACATGTTAACAGTTCGCACGCCATAACGCGGCTCCACCGCACCGAGCGGCTCGCTAATCTGGTAGGTTTCCGCGTCCAGCTGCCGGATGGTATGCCACGCCGTTTGCCTGCGCATGCGCCCCAATTATCGCCGAAGGACGGGGCGGGGAATGGCGTGGTGTGACGCATCGGCCATTGAATTACACAGATACCCGAGTATTTGTAGATACCCCTTCCGCGCCGCATCCCACATGCCCTGCGATATGATAGGCGGCCAAACAGTTCGGTATCAGTGAATCACAAGTTGTTTTTTCAAAACAGTTGCGTGTGGCATACTCGGCAGTATGAGTCGGATTGAGTTACCTGCCCCTCCTCTTTGGCTCGACGCCGCCCTCGAATTCTGTATCGCCAAAACACGCCATAATCTAACTACCCTCGCCGGATTCCCAGAACGAACCGAGAATGGCCAATGGGTGGAAATTGATTCCACTAAACATGGCTGGTGGGTGGGCGGACATTGGGTTGGGCTACTATGGCTGACATTCAATGCCACCGGCGACGACCGTCTTGCGGTGGCCGCGCGTAACTGGGGCAGGCGCCTATTGCCTCAATTGAACGTCTTGGCCGACCACGATCTCGGTTTTCTCTTTGAGCTAGGATTTATTCTGGGCTACCAGCTGACCGGTGACGAAGTGCTCAAGCTCCCCGCATTGCAAGCCGCCGAGTTGCTCAGCCGCCGATTTAATCCTAGTGGTTATTTCATCCAAGCCTGGGGCACGCTCGACGCTGCGCCCGAAGTACGCGGACGCACTATTATGGATACCATGATGAACTTGGACCTGCTGTTCTGGGCTGGCAAAGAAACTGGCGACCCGCGCTATGCGGAGATTGCCGCCGCCCATGCCCGCACCACCCTCACACACCACGTACGACCAGATGGCAGCACCTGTCACGTTTGCGTCTTCGATCCTGAGACAGGTGCGTTGCTAAAACATGATACCCACCAAGGCTTGAGCGCCACTTCCTGTTGGAGTCGCGGCCAAGCCTGGGGCGTATATGGCTTTGCAGATTGCTACCGTGCGACCGGCGAACATGCTTTCTTAGAGGCCAGCCGCCGCCTGATGGGGTATCTCTGGCCCCGCTTGCCGGCCGACCTGATACCATTTTGGGATTTCGACAGCCCACTAATTCCCAACGACGTGCGGGACAGTTCAGCGGCGGCAATTCTGGCATCAGGCTTGCTTAATTTGGCAATGGTAGAAGACGACCCGAAGCTCGCGTGCATCTGGCAAGACCGCGCAGTTGGCATATTGGAATCGCTCTGGACGAGCTACTCCAGCCGGGATGTCGAAGCGGCCAGCTTGCTGTTGCATGGCACACGCTCCAAACCACACAACCTGATGGATCACGGCCTGATTTATGGTGATTACTACTTTGTAGAAGCACTTATGCGTTTATATAAACCAAAGTTGACCATCTCCTAGCCAAATCAATAGTTCAGGAGTACTGATGAAATACCACGCCCCTCTCACTTCCAACCCAGGCATCAATGCCCTGCCCATTAACCCATGCAAACTTCTGGACTTCAATTTACTCAACCTGGCAGCAAGTGAAAAGTACATATCCAGCAGTGCCAACCGCGAAATTTTAGCGGTGGTATTGGGTGGCAAAGCCACCTTCACCGTTAATGGAAACACCTTTGAGAAAGTCGGCGGGCGGGCGAATGTGTTCAACGGCAAACCACATTCAATCTACATTCCTGCCGGAGCCGAATTCAGCATCCAAGCCGAGGGCGCAGTAGAAATTGCTTTGCCCAGCGCCGCCAGCGATGTGCTCGACATCTTGCCGTACGTGATTGCGCCGTCGCAGGTGACCAACGGCATTTGGGGCGCGGCAAATTTCAAGCGCTACTTCCACCAGATTCTCACTCTGTCCGCCCAACCCGAATTGCCAGCCCGCCGCCTAATTGTTGGTGAGACCTTCACCCCCAGCGGCAACTGGAGTACCTATCCACCCCACAAGCATCAAGTAGATGATCTGCCGCGCCAGGCCAGCCACGAAGAGATGTACTTCTTCAAAATTAACCCAAGCGACGGCTTCGGTATCTGTCATTATTACAATGCCGAGGGCGAAGATGAAAACTTCACCATCCGCGACAACAGCATCCACATGATGTCGCACGGTTACCACACCGTGGTCAGTGCACCTGGTTACACCACCTACTACTTGTGGTTTCTGGCCGGTACCCAGCGCGTCCAGGCCACGATAGATGATTCGACACACAGCTGGATTACAAAATCTATACCCATGTTAAAAGAATTAGGGCACTAGACATATCAGCAGCCAGCAAGAAGAACGAGCAGCAACCTTTTTTCTGTCGCTTGCGAATAAAAGTAGCACATCATGATCCTTGATCAATTTAGACTCGACGACAAGGTCGCCCTCGTGACTGGCGCGGGGCGAGGTTTGGGGCAGGCAATGGCAGTTGCCTTGGCGGAAGCCGGTGCAGATATCGCCGGATTGGGCAGCGGCTCACTTGAAAACACAGCTACCCGGGTGCGGGCTCTCGGGCGGCGTTTCCTCTCACTTAAAGTTAATTTACTTGAGGCACAGGCCAAAGATCTGAACGAATTGGTCGCACGAGTAGTGGCAGAGTTGGGCGGTCTGGATATTCTCGTCAACAACGCTGGCATCATCCGCCGAACCCCGGTTCTGGAATTCAGCGAGCGAGACTGGGACGATGTAATACAAGTGAACTTGAAGGCGGTCTTTCTGCTTTCCCAGGCTGCCGGTCGGGTAATGGTGGAACACGGCAAAGGGAAGATTATCAATGTCGCTTCTGTTCTCTCCTTCCAAGGTGGCATTCGCGTGCCGGCATACACTGCCTCGAAAAGTGGTGTAGCGGGCATAACGCGCCTGATGGCAAATGAACTCGCCGCCAAAGGTCTCAACATTAACGCAATCGCCCCCGGTTACATGACCACAGACAATACTGCCCAATTACGCGCCGATACCGACCGCGCGCCGAGCATCCTCGCTCGTATTCCGGCTGGGCGGTGGGGAGAACCAGCAGATCTTATGGGTGCGGTTGTGTTTCTCGCGTCACCTGCGTCCGACTATGTAAATGGCACTATTCTGCCGGTAGACGGCGGATGGCTGACACGTTAAATCAATACCTGTAACAAAATTTTAACCTGTAGCGAGACAAGATATCAAGGGTCAACCGACCATAACCAGACTAAACACCGTAATCTGTTGGTGCAATCCAGGATTAGCCAGCAGCCAGTGATGTCGATCGTGGGTGCGCGCAGATTGAAATGCCGGACCAGGTGCGGCGCACTGGTATATCAGGCCATGCAACACACACATTGAGACAATCCACTTTAAGCAAGCGGAACATGCAACAATTCTGATATCATACGAAACTGATGTTTTGGAGCTCACAATGAACGAACCTGTAAAACTTCCAATGCGCATTGCAGTCGGCCAAATTTGGGAACTCACCGACGATATCGCTGCATTTACCAAACAAATGGGTATTCGCGATATGCAATTTAATTTTTTTAATGGATCGCCAGATTTGAGCGGTGATCATCGCTGGGAGTACATGGATCTTGTTCGCCTGCGCGCACGAGTTGAAGACGCTGGCCTGCGACTAAACGCAATCGAGAACGTCCCCATCAAGTTCTACGACAAAATTATGCTGGGCCTGCCCGGCCGTGATCAGCAACTTGAAGATATGTGCACCACAATCCGCAATATTGGGCGCGCGGGGATACCAATTTTGGGCTATCACTTTGTTCCAACAGGAGTTTGGCGCACATCCACCACCACCGCAGCCCGCGGCGGCGCCAAAGTAACTTCGTTTGATTACGCACTCGCACAAGAAGCACCATTGAGTTTCGGGCGGGTCTACGGAGACGAGGAATTGTGGGGGAATTACGAAATCTTCATTAACGCAGTTCTACCCGTCGCCGAGGAAGCCGGTGTAACTCTTGCATTGCACCCGGACGATCCGCCTGTTCCATCGTTGGGCGGAGTTGCCCGCATAATGCGCAATTCTGAAGGCTTTAAACGGGCAATGACAATTGGCAAAAGCCCCAACCACGGCCTCGATTTTTGCGTGGGTTCCTGGTCCGAACTAGATCCGGCCGAATGCCTTTCCAGCCTGCAGTATTTTTGCGCACTCGGTAAAATTGTGTATGTGCATTTTCGTGATGTGCTGGGAACTGTGCCAAAATTTCGTGAGGCATTTATTGGAGAGGGCAATCTAAACATGTTCGAAGTCATGCGCACTCTTCGCAAGAACGGATTTACCGGTTATATGATTGACGACCATGTTCCTCTGATGACTGGTGACAATGGCTGGTGCACAAAAAGCCGCGCTTTTGCAACCGGACAGATGACGACAATGCTGACATTGCTTGAGACTGGAAACTTCGACTGAGCGCATTCATCGCAAGCGCTTCGGGGTTCAGTAATTCACTCGAACTTCAAACAAAACGTTCGGCGCAATTTTTATCAAAAGAATTACCGCCTACATCAGCAAACTCTCAGTTGGCGAGAGGAAGGGTTTAAAATGCCCTAACCCTTGATTTCTGCACACAAAGTCCACATTACTGCCGGCAGCGAGTGATCTAGAAAGTGGCTGCGCTGTAGCTCACGCGGATATTGTTGCGGTAATTCGAGTTCTTCGTCTAAACAATTTTTACACAGGCAGCACCAGCTACGGTAACGCGCGAAACTGGCGAACCAATGCCCCCGGTAATGTCTACAGGCAAAACGCACAATTCGTTGCTGTGTTGATTTGCCACCAACATAAACCGGCCACCCGGTGCTACAGCAAAGTTCCGGGGCCAGCTGCCACCGCAGGACGAATGCCCGAGCAACTGGAGCGCGCCATCGAGGTCAACCACAAAAGTTGCCACGCTATCATGCCCTCGGTTAGAAACATAGAGGCGCTGTCCACTGCTGTTAATATGGATATCAGCAACGTAGCTCTCTGGAGCACCGTCCGGCAAAGTACTGTGGGTTCCTTTTTGAAATAAATTGCCGTGTACAGAGTCATACTCAAAGACAGTAACCGTGCTGTTCATTTCATTGGCAACATATAACCAGCTGCCGCTGGGGTCAAACGCCATATGTCGTGGCCCGGAACCAGGCGGCATTCTGAACTTGTTATGCGGCGCTAACTTTCCATTTTGAGAGTCGAAGCGATATACCACAAGCTCATCAATCCCGAGATCAGCAATAATCACAAATTGATTGTCTCCTGTCACGATCGCAGAGTGGGCATGCGGTCCTTCCTGGCGCGCCGCATTGGGCCCTGAACCTCGGTGCTGTACAAAATCCGTCATCTCGCCTAGCGCACCCGTTGGGCCAATCTTGAACACCGCTGCGCTTCCAGACCCGTAATTTGAAACAAAAAGCCAGCACCCAGTTTTATCCAGCTCCAAATGACAGGGCCCACTGCCCTGAGTACTTTTCTGGTTTAGTGCACGAATACCAAAGGGTGCACGCTCATAAGACAATGCCCAAACTTCACCGGAAGGGTCTCCATCGTTGCGACTTGCCTCACTAACCGAGTACAACCACGGGTGCATTGGATGCAAGGCGACATAGGATGGATTTGCAATCCCGCTGAAGGACCCGCAAGCTTGCAGCACCCCGGCCACCGTGTCAAACTCAAAAGCATGTATTCCAGCCTCTGCGCCAGAAGAATAGCCCCCCGCAAAAACTATTTGCGTGTTGATTTTAGCCATGGCTCAATATCCTCCGCCTTGCTCTAGTGAAAAATTGACTTGGGTAAATCGCAGTCGCACCATAATCGCTGCTTACCAGTTTGTTACTGACCCATCCCGGCGTTGCCAATGCGGAGCTTCCCAAAACTCCCACGGTTGCGCTAAGGCCACAGTTTCATCGATTTCAATGCCCAATCCAGGTGTTTCTGGAACTGGAAATGTGGTTCCAACCAGCCGCGGCTGAACCGGGAATAGGGCATCCGCTTCATTTACTCCAGACTGCCCGTAATAAAGATTCTCAGTTTGGGTAACGCGCACCTCGAGCCACGAAAAATTTGGAACCGCCGCCGCGAGTTGAATTGTGGCTGCAGTGCACACCGGTCCAAGCGGGTTGTGTGGCATCAAATCTATGTAGTGCGCCTCAGCCCAGCCGGCTATTTTCATGGATTCTGTGAAGCCGCCCACATTGCAAATATCAAGGCGCGCAAATTCGGTCAGATGCCGCTCTATAAATGGCAGAAACTGCCACTTGCTTGCGAACTCTTCCCCCACCGCAAAAGGCACATTCGTCAGTTTGCGCAATGCCGCGTAAGCCTCAGGGCTTTCATCGCGAATGGGTTCTTCAATAAAATCAAGGGTTCCGGACGGCAAACGCTGGCAAAAAGAGGCGGTTTCTGCAATCGACAAGCGGTGATGGAAATCAATCCCAAGCACCAGTTCAGACCCAAATTCTTCGCGCACCTTAACTAGCCACTTGGCTGTCAAGGGAATGCTCTCGCGCGGCTCAAAAATATCAGCCTCCCCAATAAAGCCGCCGGCAACATCTGGCATCATCGGAACGGTGCGGATTACTTGCCAGCCATGCTGCATCAGCAGCCGAATGTCTTCAAGGAGCTTGATGCCGGACCCATTTGCCGTCGCAAAACAGGGAATCCGATCCCGATTTTTGCCTCCCAACAATTGGTATACCGGCACGCCAAGGGCTTTGCCCACAATGTCATATAACGCAATGTCAATTGCGCTCTGTGCCGCAAGCAACACGCGCCCGCCTTCAAAGTACTGGCTGCGATACATCTCCTGCCAGATCCGCCCGCGCTGCATTGGGTCCTTGCCAATCAGAAACTCGCGAAAGTGTTTCAGTGCCCCGACTACCGCCAGCTCGCGTCCGCTCAGCCCGGACTCTCCCAGCCCATAAATTCCTTCGTCAGTTTCAACCTTGACGACAAGTTGGTTACGGTTGCCAACCCATACCGGATAGGGTTTGATATCAGTAATTTTCATGTTTCTTATTCCTGGTGATGCCAGCCTAAAATCTGCGCTGCCTTGGAGCAATCAAAAAAGCCATGGTGACCGGCCAACTCCTTGCGGATTTCGGTACCTGAATAATATTTTTTGCAGAGGGCAGCGGTTTCCTCATTTGCGCACGTTTGCGGCGCAACAATGTAAAAGCTCTCGTGACCGGAGAAGTCTGTGGTGACCGAGAGCAGGCACGCCCGGCATGCATCCAGCATCAACGTGTACGCCCATAGATGGCGCACTGCCAAGACTGAAAACTCCTCGGACAACTGAACTGCGCGCTCCCGGCTCTCCAACAACCAGTGAAAGCGCAAACTTGCGATTGCCAGATTTTGGTAACGGCGTGCGATTGCGTCACCCTGCTGTTCTAGCACCCATTTTGACAGGCTATAAGGATCCTCCGCGTAGCTCGGATGATGCTCATCAAGTGGAAAGTAATCATAGCGCGGCGCCCGGCTAAACGCCCCGCCAATCGCATTGATAGAAGATGCCATGCACACCCGCCCAATTCCCAGTGTAGCTGCCGCAAACAAAACATTGAAACTACCGGCCGTGTTCTCTGCATACACTACCGGGGCCGGCATGGTTAGCGGGGAACGATGCGCAGCCAAATGAATTACCGCATCGCAGCCTTCAAGGCTCGCGATTACCTCTCCGAAGTTTCGCACGTCGACCACATAATGCTGCGTTGTTCCAAATAGTTTCTGGTGGGCAGGCAGGCTTCGGTCAATACTTACAACTGTGTGCCCGTTTTCGGACAGATATGGCACCAATGTGCTGCCAAGATCCCCATTTGCGCCAGTAACTGCAATCCTCAATTCGCACCTCCTCTCAAGTTCATGCTAATAAACATAAATCAAAATCTCACTCCCATTAAACTCTTAACCACTGACTACAGTCCCCATGCATCAATCAACAATTTACTGTAGCCTTGGTTACTTCGAATTCGGCCGTCGTCCCAAACCCGCAGCACATCAACGGAAATCTCACTCGCAAAGCACCATGCAGTCTGCAACAATCTGCTCAAAACTCGCGTTTTAGAAATAGACTTTGATATATCTGGATTGGCTCAAACTACCTTGAAAGTCGGCATCGCTGATTGGTGAATCGAAAAAGGTGCAAGCCAATATTCAGCAATATCACGCCTTGGCTTTGCCCATCAATGCTCGTTGCAAAAGCCCAGTGCCGTAGAACTCATACGACGCTGCCTGATCGGGTACATCCACAACGTGAACTGTAAAGCGGCACGGCAGCCCATTATCCGGACAATGCTCTCGGAAGTACCCCGCGTAAGCTTTTGCATAGGCTTGGCGCAGCCTGTCAATTTCCTTGGAGTAACCAATCGGATCGAGCACCGGATTTGGAGACTTTGGCTGGCATCCGAAAGCGTGAATTTCAATGAAATCAACCTCGGCTATTGAATTGCAGATTTCGGCATCAAGCAGCCATTTTTCCCAGGCGCTGAAAACAAGTGGGATCTCCTTCGCGGGGTCCATTCGAACCACTTCGCTCAATCCCAGCACCCCAGCCGCGGAATAGCCGCCCGTCAATCCTGCAAAGTAAATTTTAAGATCTCCGTCAGCTTGTTGTTCAGTGACCAAATTTGAAAGTACGGGGGTTTCGCCCTCGTAGTAGTAATTCAGTTTGCCGCGTTTTTTAATTTGGAACTTCATTCTGGCTCCTGCTACAGCATGGATATTGCACAATCGTGAGCCTGCACTGAGCCACGACCTGAGTGATCAACTCAATTAAACAGAACTGAACCACCGCAGATTGTTACGGTAGGAAAGATATCTTTCCATTTATACCAATGCGCTTCACCCCAGTGCTTGACTCGTAGGCAATCGCCTGCATCCGCACTGATCGCCTTTCTCCAGGTTTAAAAACCAATGCCGTCCGCTTGTTGGAGCCCGACTTAGGCAGACCATTCGCAAGACTGGAAAACGGTTCCAACCCGACGTTGTATGTGCGCCGATACCAGGGCCAGCCAGAGCCGCCGCCAAACACCTGCCAATACCATAAATACGGGTATGTCTTGGGCGGATACAACAAACCAAAGCCCACACCCTTATCTTGGTTTGTGACCGCGTACCACCCCTCTCGCATGCCTTCAAAGACACAATAATCTTGAACACGGGCCGATTTAGGCGGGAAGCAATGCAGGTCGACGTACTTACCGCGCTGATCCACCACAGATGAAACCTTTGCGGATTGAGCCGCAGCCAATCGCCTACCAGTAGCTGCGCCCCCGGGGGGCACGTACACCATCGCATCCGGAAGGTCGAGCCGGCATGCTGGTGAAAGAAACTGCCCGCCCAATGCAATGTGTTGTCCCCAGACGCATTCGGCAGATTCCTCGGCCTCATTTACCACTGTTTCCTCAATGTATAAGCAGGACTTGCCCTCTTGAATCATCAAGGTTTTTTCAATGTAAAAAGGAGTACGGTAAGTACGCACCCAGAATTTTGCCGAGACACGCTTGGGCGTATCTTCCAAAATCTGGCAATCCCACGGCATGATTGCGGACTCATTATGCTGGCCGATTTCAGCGCCCATATAGTTGGAGGGCGGACCAGCGGTTGGTGCTATTGTTTGCCAGCCTCCTTCATACACATCGTGCCACAAACCCTCAGCTGAACCAGTCGTGGGAACCCACTTCGATGGATTGCGCACACCCCATGGCGTCCGCCACATAAAGTCAGTGTCCGAAGGCTTATGAATAAATTCATAGATGTCGGCGCCTTTGTCCACGAGCACAGTCACCCGGATGCTGTCATTTTCCAGAACTACGGTCTTTAGGCCGCGGAAAGTCCAGGCATCCGAAATGCGGCACCCGTGTGTACGTTCAAACTGGTATTGCATTGTTGACCTATTGAAATTGTTCTCTGAGCCCGCCATCCAACTTAAGCATCAGCGCAAGCAGCTTCAACCAGCACTCATTGTTCAGCAATACACCTGCAAAACCATTAAACCACGGCTGGCACTTGCCACAAACATCGCACCAAACAATTACCCTTTGAGCGCACCAACCGTCAATCCCTTCTCAATGCGATCCTGAAATATCAAATACACCAGCAATGTTGGCATCGTAATAATTGCAACGGCAGCAAAAAGACCGCTGAAGTCACTCTGATACATCTGTTGATTTTGAAAATAATACAAACCCTGAGAGACTACATAACGCGTCTGGCCAGCCTCCACATTGGCATTGCTCATCAAAACTGTGGGCAAAATAAATTGGTTCCACTGGCCAAGAAAATTAAAAATTCCGGCGGAAACCAGGCCGGGCTTTGACAGCGGCAGCATCACCTTAAAAAATACCTGTGAATGGCTCGCGCCGTCTATCATCGCGGCTTCCGCAATTTCCTTTGGCAGCGTCTTGAAGAAGCCTGTCATAAAAAAGATTGTCCACGACAGCGAGTAAGCAATGTACACGATAATCAAGCCGTGGAAGGTGTTCAACATTGGGAAGCCGGTAAATTCCTTGATGTAGCGCATTACAAGATACAACGGCACCAAAGCCAGAAACACCGGAAACATCATTCCAACAAGGAACATGGTGGAGAGGAGGCGCTTGCCCGCAAACTCAAACCTGGCAAGCACATAGGCCGCCATAGATGACAGCAAAAGGGTGAAAAATATCGCAGGAATAATTACGAGAAAAGTGTTGCCAATATATGCACCGATCTGAGCCTTCGTCCATGCCCGGCTAAAGTTCTCATACTGCAGGCTGGCTGGAATAGACCATGGCGTCCTAAAAATCTCAGCGTCCGTTTTGAATGCAGCAACTAGGGACCAAGCCATCGGGTAAATCACTATTACCGCCCAAGCAGCCAGCAAAACATAGGCCAAAATCTTTGGAGCCGCCTGCCAAGACATGGCATTGTGAGCCCGGATGGTGTAATCTCCGGAATTGGAAGTCGGTGAGGTGGTTTCAGTCATGGGTTTATCAGCTTACTTCGAACTTTTGTGATGAAGCCTAATACTCGTTCACCTCTCGCCTCGTTACGCGCAGGCCCAGGGCAGAAAGCGTCAGGATGATCAGAAGCAGAACAACTCCGATGGCTGTGCCATATCCAAAAGGGTTTGAATTATTACCGCCTCCAAACGCCTGCTGATACATATAAGTTGAGAGCACATCAGCCGCCCGGCTTGGTCCGCCGCTGCCATTGGTGAGAATGGTGACATAGGTGAACATATCCATGGCAGCAATTGTCAGGAATACCACCGCTGTCCGAATCGTTTCCCACAGAAGTGGAATTGTGATGCTCCAGAATTGCACCGGCGCACTCGCGCCATCAATCCGTGACACCTCATACAATTCTTCGGGAATGCCCTGCATTCCGGCAATGAACAGAACCATGTAAAAGCCCACCGCCTGCCAGATTGCCACCGAAATCACGGACGGCAGCACTGTGTTGATATTTCCGAGCCACGGAAAATTAGAACTTGCCATTCCAAAAACCGGGGCAACCAGTTTAAGCACCCCGTTCAGGATTCCCATCGTTGGATGAAACACAAACCCCCAGACGATTGCGACAATTGCAACGGACATTACTTGGGGAAAGAAGAACACAATTCGAAAAAATTTTCCGCCTTTCAGGCCCTGCGTAAACAGCGCTGCAAATAGCAGAGCTAGGGCGAGGGTGCAGATCGGCATCACAATCAGAACTAGCAGATTGTGGCCAAGAGCATTCCAAAATTTCTCGTCGCTTAAAATGCGCTGGAAACTCTGTAGGCCCCGGAATTCTATATTGTCCAGCGTGCTGGTTCCAGTCCAGCGCGTAAGAGAAATTGCCATCGCACCCAGGTATGGCACCACAACAAATACAAAATACAGGGTGACAGGGATAACCATGTAAGAAAAAACGAACAGATTTTTACGGCTTTTCAATTGAAATTACCGGTTGCCGAAGCGTGGCCCTGTAAACGAATTCATCGGGGACAAGCGGTTAAAGATACGCCGCCAGTCCCCGATGAACCTAGTCATTGGCTAGAAAACTTTTGACGGGAATCTAGCTGGTCCGCTTAAACTTCTTGATGTCCGCGTTGGCGGCTATCTCGTCAGCCTTCTTTTGCATCAGATCTACAAACCCCTCGGGCTTCACAACACCGGTTAGCAGCTCGCCAGTGCGCTGCTCTATCTCCTTGGAGAATTCGGAATACCAGTCGACGATCTTGAACTCGATGATGTTCTTGCCGGCCTTCTCAACAACCGCGATAGCCGATTTGACACCTTCTGTCGCTTTCAGATCAGTCACTCCGCTCACCGGCATGATGGAACTGACATTTTCAGCAAACCACTTCGCAGACGAACGCGAAAGCTGGGCCCGCAGAAACTCCATGCCACCCTTAACATTTTTTCCTTTGGCAAACACAACAAAGGGCTCACCGCCACCGGCAGCCACAGCACTATTGTCTCCCTTACCATCAGCATAACCAGGGATGCCTGCCGCTGTCATCTTGAAATCCGCGGGGGTTTGGTCTTTCATCTCGTTTTCAAGCCAAGTACCGCACGGGATAAAAGCCGCTTTGCCATTGAGCCACTCCGCCTGGCTCTCAGTATGGGTCAGGCCGGCTGTGCCTTCCATAATGTATCCCTTGTCCCACAGAGCATACAAATCCTGAGTGGCGCGCAGAATGTCCGGGTTCTTCCAAGCATTCGGCTCAAGATTGTCGATTGCAATCAGTGCGCTGCTGCCAGCGGCCTTGTACATAAGCTGATTGAGAACAATACCCCACATGTAATACGGGTACTTGCCCTGATATGTCCATGGCGCCATCTTGCCCTCTTTCTTGATCTTGTCAAGCACGCCAAGAAACTCAGACCAGGTGGCCGGAATCGTATAACCGGACTTTTCCAACCAAGGCTTGCTATACCACATCGCACTTACAGTGTAGGCAATGTTGACACCCATTTGTTTGCCGTCGTAAACCAGGCTGCTTTGCGAGCCGGGGAAAAGGGTATCTTTAAATTTGACACCCGGGGTGTCGAAGGAAGGCGCTTCCATGAGCGCTGCCAAATCTGCCAGCTGGCCATCGTTAACCAAATCAGTTGTCGGGAATGAGCCGGCGCCAGAGTTATCGATCACGTCTGGAGGGTTGCCCTCGACCAGGCGCGGCCGCAGCTCTTCTGACACTTTTTGAATTGGCTTGACTGAGACTTTGACGCCCGGGTGCACGCCTTCAACTAATTTGCCGGCGTAGGTAATGTAGTCATGGCCAAAGCCACCCGAGAAGAACACGCCATCAATCGGCTCCGTTCCAATCCCGAGCGGATTCACGGCCGCAGCATCCATGGGGAATGGCAGGCTCATGGCCGGTGCAGCCGGTACTGCTGTTGGCACAGCAGTGGGCGGTGCTGCTGCCGGTGCACAAGCAGCTAAAAGCACAGCCCCACTTCCTACCGCGGTAGCCTTCACGAAATCACGTCTTGAAATCTTCTTTGTCATATCATCTGCTCCTGTAAATAGTTTCATCGAGAACCAACCGATCTACCAGTTACTGAGAATTATAGTTTAGTTGCAAATTGTCGGTGCCCTCCCTAATGAACCTGATGGCGCTTGCGGTTAATCCGCCGCACTACATACAACCACATGACTGGCGGATTACGACCGTGGTCGCCAGCCTAGTCACGCGCTCTACTTTTTCACCGGCAATGCAGCGCAATAACTGCTGTGCCGCCACCTGCCCCACCTGATTGGTGGGTGAATGCACTGTTGTGAGCGCCGGCGCCAAGTCCGCCACACCGCGCTGGTCATCAAATCCAGCCAATGCCACAGCTGCCGGCGCATTTGTTGCACCGATTGCTGCGTCGTCGTCTCCGCTAAACGCCTCATCCTATTGTAGCCCATCCGCCAATCCCCGCTTGGCGACCGTTGGCGCTAAATCGAACATCTAATTCTTTAGGCACCGCCTCGATTGAATATTGCAAACTACAAAAGGCTTGGTCACCAATTAAGGGGTCGCTCTGATGAACCTGTGTTCAATACTGTGCTCCAAAAGCGCTCTTGCCATCACTCCATCCCGCAGTGCTGCCATCCTGTAGCATCGCAGTTAATCCTCCATCAACCACCAACGCATGGCCCGTGATAAAGCTTGCCTGCGCGGACAATAAGAAAAGCACTGCATTGGCTATTTCTTCCGGCTGGCCCGGCCGGCGCAGCGGATATATCCGCATGTCTTCCGGGTTCGGCGCGTTCCCAGGCAGCGGCCGGGTTTGTATATAGCCTGGGCAGATTGCGTTCACACGGATGCGGTGCGGGCCGCCGTCAACCGCCATTTGGCGGGTGAGATTAAGTAGACCCGCCTTCGCTGCGCCGTAAACCGGGTAGTGCGGAACCGCACCAAAGCCGTGCACACTTGAAATGTTGACCATGCCGCCGCCGCCCACAGCGACCATATGTGGAAACGTGTGTTTGCCAAGCAAGTACGCAGCCTTCAACATAATCGCCATGCCCTTGTCCCATTCCACTTCAGAAAGTGCCACAACATCTTTCGCTACAGACCAGTAAGCACAGTGCACCACACAGTCCGCCCGACCGTATAACTCAACAGTCTCATGGACGAGACGCTCGATCTCAGAGTGTCGCTCCATGTCGGCCGCTATAAAGTGGGCGGCGCCGTTCCCGGCAACAATACTCTCTGCCACTTCAAAGCCAAGCCGTGCCTCAATATCATTTACTATCACTTTCATGCCCACCGCACCCAGCTTGCGCGCGGTTGCAGCGCCAATTCCCTGCGCTGCACCCGTCACAATCACAACCCGGCCACGCAATTCTTCGTATGGTTGATCCATTTAGAGAGAGTCTCCAAGGGTGTTGAAGGCGGCTACATTTTGTGAGGTAGGCACCGCTGCACCAAAATACTGGCCATTCTGTCGCATGCAAAATCCATTCCACGCGGCTTGTGCGATAGGTCCGGACGCATCAAGGAAACATGGAAATTTAACCTTTAGCAATCCAGGCAGGCAACGCGACAACATCAGCGCCGCAATTCGTATGAGGCATGGTCCGGTTTTAGAAAAGCCCGGCAAGATGGTCGCCCGTTCCATACTGCGATTGACGCCAATAAATTGAGTACACGATAGCCTTGCTACCCCGGTCACGGCGCTTTTCCAAGCGCAACCACCATGCTTGCCAAGTGTGGTGTTGCCACGAATACTCTGAAGGATAGCCAGCTCTTGGTTACTGGTCATATTAATAATTTCTGACGCTGCAAAGCACTAAGAGGTAGTTTTACGCTAAGCTTCTGCGGTGAAGTTGACGCGGCACTTGAGGCACTAAGCCTGCAACTCCGGTGTCTCAAAATACGCAGCGGGAGCCTGTTGCCAGTCCGGCATGCTAAGTCCGCCGATGTCGTACACAATTTCGCCGCCGCGGATGGTCATGGCATTTTCCAGTTTGAGGCGGCCGTGCGCCCGCGCCCGGCCACAATCATGGAAGCTAAATTCGCCTTCAAGCTGTCTAATTACAGCCACATCTGCACACGCCCCGATGCTTAAATTGCCCAGCTCAGGATGCCCAATCTCCACAGCCGGAGTCACAGTACTGCGGTAAATCACTTCTTGAAGCGGCATACCCAGATTCAGCATCTTGCTCATCGTGGTAATCATATCCACTACCGTCCCGTGCACATTTCCGGTGTGCAAATCAGTGCTGATGGAATCGGGGCTGAAACCACCAGCCATGGCAGGTGCTGCATTGCGATACCAAAAGCTGCCGGCCCCATGGCCAAGGTCAAACACCACGCCACGCTTCCGGGCCTCAAACAAGAACGCACTGGGCTTGCCATCCGCACCGAGAACCGGAAACTGCTGCGCAAAAACATGCGTATGAATGTCGCCGGCGCGTAGTTTTGAAAGGATCAATTCTTGATAAGTGCGCAAGGGCGGCCGCGGCCAGAAATCAACCATCAACGGCCGGTTGCACAGCGCAGCTGCCGCAACACCTGCGTCGACTGATGCCCAAGGGGTATGCACTGCGTCCCAGGAGTCCCGGGTCCAATAATGCGCGGTTTTAATCCCCACACATAGTTCTGGGTAAGCGAGTACAGTTGCTGCCGCCAATTCAGGATCAAACGTCAGCGGATCTTGCTCAAAATCACCAAGCATTCCCTGGTCGCAAATATTTACAAATGCCAAAATGCGGGTTTTTTGACGGTCAATACATGTTGATTTAAAGTGCAGAAAGTGGCGCTGGCCGGAAGTACCGGTGTCCACCATCGTGGTCACACCACTCCGGAAGCTGTGCGCATCCGCCACAACACTCAATCCCTCTGGCTCCCCTTGGGGCGCCCGAGTGTGATACACATGCACATGAATGTCCAACAAGCCCGGCGTTACAAAATACCCGCCTGCTTCAATCACATGGTCAGCAAGTGCAGGGTCTATATCCCTTGAAACCGCGGCCACCCGGCCATTCGAGATTGCCACGTCATAATGGCCATCCAAATTATTTTTCGGGTCGATTACATGCCCCCGCTTTAGAAGCAGGTCAAAGTTCTGCGCGCGCATCGCGGCGAAAGTGTAAATGCTTCTTGCATCCATGTCAAACCAAAGCGCAAACATCACCGGGAAATTTATTTTGGCAATATATCTTTAATATTCTTCAAGCCGAAGTGCATTCAGACGCTCTGCATGGTTTTGGTGCGCATGCGAATGAACTGCAGAAAGAGCGGTGGCGAACGGGAATGGACAATTCACTGCTCCCCCACTTAGCGCTTGTGGTACTATGCTGCACTGTTCTTAGTTTTGGCTAGATAACTAAACTCAAAATGTCAAGCTACGCGAAGTCCGGACACCTTTTTGCGCGCGCACAAAACGTGCTGGCGGGCGGAGTTTCGAGCGAGTTTCGCAAATTCAGTCAGCCCCATCCATTATTCTTCTCGCATGCAATCGGCAGCCGGATAGTGGATGTGGATGGAAATGAATATCTGGATTTTGCCCTTAGTCAGGGACCCGTCACCCTTGGCCACAGCCATCCCGCGGTGCAAGCTGCAGTAAACGCTGCGGCGGCAAAGATCCAGTTGGGGGGCGCGCTGCACACGGACGAGATTGAGCTTGCCGAGAAACTCCAGCGGCTAATTCCGTGCGCAGAGCTTATGCGCTTCAGCGTAACAGGCTCCGAGGCTGATCACGCAGCCATCCGCACCGCCCGGGCAGTCACCGGAAAGAACAAATTCTTGCGGTTTGAGGGGCACTATCACGGCTGGTTTGACAATATGGCCTATGGAGTCGGGGGAGTTTCAACCACGGCGATGGGCACCCGCGAACACCCCAATGCAACGCCTTGGACGCAGGGGCTGCCTACTTTCGGGCGGGATGAATGCATTTTATTGCCATGGAATGACTTGGAACTGGTTGAGCGCACCGCCAAGGACAACGCCCGTGATCTGGCAGCGATAATCACGGAGCCAATCATGTGCAATAGTGGCTGTATTGAGCCGCAGCCTGAATTTCTACAGGGCTTGCGCTCTATTTGCGACAATCTGGGGATTGCGCTAATCTTCGACGAAGTCATTACCGGTTTTCGCGTGCATCTTGGGGGGGCGCAAGCCTACTACGGGGTCACACCAGATCTGGCTATATTTGCCAAGGCCCTTGCTAATGGCTATCCGCTTAGTGTAATTGCCGGGCAGCGCAAGTGGATGCAGCCAATTGCAGCGGGCACCGTAATTCACGCTGGCACAACAAATGCTGGCAGCCCGAGTATTGCGGCCGCATTGGCCACTGTAACAGAAATGGAAATCGGAAACGTGCACGCCAAACTGCACCGTTTGGGCCTGCGCCTGGCTGCCGGCCTGCGGGCAGCAGCCCGCGATATGGGCCAAGACATGCTCGTGCAGGGTCCGGGGCCAATGCTGCAAGTGGCCTTCGGTCCCGGTGGGCCTGCGCGTGATTATCGCGATATGTTGAATTTTGATAAATTGCGCTTGAGTAGATTTGTTTTCGCCCTTCAGGAACGCGGCATTCGCATCCTCAGCCGGGGTCTCTGGTATATCTCAGTCGCCCACGATGAAAGTGAAATTGACCACGCCGTAGATACAGTGCGTGCTGTGCTGGCAGAGTTATGAGCTGCGCAAGCAACGCCCTACGATGACACACATCGAAGCCATCCGCGCGCACGAAGTTGTGGTTGGCGGCCGCATCGGTGTCGTCGACAGCCCGGCATTGGGGCGCTTTGCCGACGCATGGGACGAGCAGCCAATTGTGCTGCTTGAATTCTGCATGAGTGATGGCATTCTGGCGCTCGGGGAAGTCGGTCGTGGCCCGGGCATCAAAGACATACACGCTGAGTTGACGAGCTTGGTCGGCTTGGAACTACGCGGCCTTGATTTGGGGGTTCTGCCGCAACAGTTCCGCACCGGCTATCAGTGGGGACTACTTACCGCTCATCCACCTGCACTATATAACTCACCGTCGCCTGTCACCTATGCATTTGAGATGGCCTTATATGATTGGGTGGGGAAAAGTGTAAATTGTTCCATGGCAGACTTGCTGGGTGGACCGGTGCGGCAGCGCGTGCCTGTGGATGCGTGGTGTGGCCGGCAAACTCCAGATGATCTGAGGCGAATTGTTGAGCAGGCGCGCGAGCGCGGGTTCCACGGGATAAAGATGAAATCCAAGCTGGGCGATCCAACCATCGAACAAGTTCGCGCCATCAAGCAGGCCGGTGGCGATAGCTTTGGCATCACTATTGATCCAATGTGGCAATGGCTTAGTCCCCATGATGCGCTGCATATGCTTGCTGAACTAGAGCCGCTGGCAAACAACCTGCGAATTGAAGATCCGTTCCCGTGGGAACAGCCGGAAATGTGGCAGCGCGTGCGTCAGGTCACCACTATTCCGCTGGTGTTGCATACCCGCACCATGGCAGTGCTGAAGCACGGCTTGCACCACAAGTACGCGGACAACTTCAACTGCAGTGGATATGTTGCCGAGTTCAGCGCCCTTGCGCACGCGGTCGAGGTGGCGGGATACTGTTGCTGGCATGGCTCATCCTTGGAGTTGGGCGTGGGTCAAGCTGCCGTTCTGCAAGCCGCAGCGGCAACACGGGCCTGTACAATGCCTTCTGACTTGCAGAGCGCGACTATACGCGAGCACACGCTGGTTACCTGGGACTGGCCATATGCTGACGGCAGCTTGCCGCTGCCTGAAGGGCCAGGCCTTGGAGTGGAACTTGACGGCGATGCACTAAAGCACTATCGGCGCGCAACTGCGGAATACAAATAAACCCCATGCATTTTGGAGATCTAACCTGGGTCGAATTGCGGCAACATACCGCCAAGGTCGTGGTAATGCCAATTGCCTCGCTGGAACAACACGGTCAGCACCTGCCGCTGCTGACGGACACAATGATTGGCGGAGAAATTGCCCGGCGGGCGGAGGCGGAACTTGCCGCTGAGGCCCTGTTTCTGCCGATGCTGTGGATTGGTTCCTCCCACCATCACCTTCCTTTTGCCACCGTCAGCCTGAGCAGCACTTTGTATATCGCGGTGCTGAAGGAGATGATCGAGTGCGTGATGCACGCGGGTTTCACGCGTATATTTCTGCTCAATGCACACGGTGGCAATGAGGGACCGGGCACGCTGGCGTTGCAACAACTGCAGCTAAAACATTCCGGGGACAATCCTGATTTATGGCTGGCGTTCAGCAGCTGGTTCGGCGGCATCGCCCGCGTCCAGATATCCCAGATTGAGGCGCTGGAACAAAAATTTGTGACGCATGCCTGCGAGCTTGAAACAAGTGCGGTATTGCGCATGCGGCCTGAACTCGTGCACATGGATCTGGCACACGGTACAAACTTTGAATTTGACTCTGAGTTCCAAACGCCGGATGCCAGCGGCCCAAGCCGGGTATTTGTGCCCCGCTCCTTCGACCAGATTACAAAGTCCGGTGCACTTGGCCACCCCGAAACCGCAACAGTAGAAAAGGGCGAAGCTATACTTCAGGTTGCGACACGTGAAGTGGTGGCTTTTGTGCGCGAATTTAAACGCTGGCCGGCGCGAATAAAACTGCCGGAATAATTCAGGAGTTCAAACAAAATGGCAATCACAACAGCTGATATCAACCGGCCCGAAAAATATCTCATCGAAGGCCTGCGACACATTGGCAGCGCAACCGCCAGCGGCGAACTACACCGGCTTGGCTTGCGGAACCCCGTCATGCTGGGGCCAAATCCATGGACCGCGGGCAACTCAGTGGTTGGCCCGGCGCTTACTTTGCAGTTCATGCCAAAGCGCGAAGATCAATATGATGTCGACGAGTATGCAGATCCCGAGTTGCAGCTCCACCGCCATGTGCTTTACCACACTCAGGCGGGCGATGTGGTCGTGGTGGATGCGCGCGGCGACCTGACGAGTGGAGTCTTCGGCGAAATGATGCTGACCTTCTTTAAAGGGCGCGGCGGAGCAGGCGTGGTAATAGATGGCTGCATCCGCGACTACACGCACGTGCAGCATCTGGGCCTGCCCCTTTGGCTTTGCGGAGTAACCCCCAACTTTCACACGCAGACAAACATTGTGCCCTTTGCAGTCAATGTGCCCATTGCGTGCGGCGGCGTGCTGGTAATGCCAGGTGACATAATCGTTGCAGATGACGACGGCGTGGTCGTGGTGCCGATAAAGCTCGCCCCGGAGTTGCTAAAGCGAGCAAGCGAGCATTCGGAGTGGGAGGAGTTCGCGCGCCTGAAACTGGCTGAAGGCGGCGACCTGCGTAAATATTATCCGCTCCGCCCAGACGCGCAAGGTGAGTATGAAAGCTGGCGCAAAACACACAAATCGGGTTGACCAAACATCTCATACTTTTGTATCCTTTCAGTAAAGTAATTAAACAAATACGCTTGCCTCAGAATCAATGTGTTGCGCCATTGCTTCTTTGATGCGTGTTACAAGACGGCGATGAGAGGTTTTTCTCTGGCGAAGTGCCCCCGTTTGCTTGTAATTGCAGCGGCTGCAGTGTGCGCAACAAACTGCACTCCGTCCTCAAAACCAGTGGCTGTTGCGATTGGCGCAGGTCCGGCCACGGCGATAGTAGCCGCCACGGCTGCTGCGATCCCAACTGCATTTCAGGCGCAAACTCTGGAAGCAGCCGATACCGCCGGGGCGCCCCAAACCCCTATTCCGCACGCTTCGCAGACGCCAGCAGTGGCTGCAAAATCCACCGGGAACGGCGATGCACGCACTGCCGTTGAATCACAGCCGGTCCCGGAAGGGCCCGTGCTACTCCGGTCTGGAATGCAGTTGCGCAAAGTTGCTGACGTTGGTGCAGGAAACATCCGGCTTGTCCACAATCTGCAAAATGACAAAATATATTTCCTCAATCCGGCGGTGGGCGTGTTCCATGTTGATCTGGCAACCGGCAGCACAGAGATTGAGGCGCCACTTGCCGAAATCGCCGAGGGTGGCACCCCGTCCGGGATGGCTTATGGTCCTGACGGATCGCTTTACATAGTAAGCAACCAACCATTCGGCAGAAAACAGACACGGGCTCTTGTGCGAAAAGGAGTGCGGGATGCCGGCGGCCAGCTCGCATGGTCCACTTTCGCCACGACTGCACCATACGAGTTGAGCGGCACAAATTTTGATCATTTATTTAATGGTATTGCGGTAAGCGCGGACAACCAATGGGTTTACCTGAACAGTGGGTCGCGCACGGACCATGGCGAGGTTCAAAATAACAACTATTCTTTTCCTGAAATGCGCGAGCTGCCATTGACCTCTAAGATTTTTCGCCTGCCGACAAATGGTTCAATTGCTGAGTTGGCAAGCGATGAAGGTGCGCTTGAGGCGCAGAATGTGATTTTTGCGCGCGGCACGCGGAATAGCTACGATTTGGAATTTGCCCCTAACGGCGAGCTGTTTGGCGGTGACAACGGCCCCGATGCCGATTACCCTGACGAGCTTAACTGGCTCCGGGCAGGCTTGCACTATGGCTTTCCGTGGCGCTTTGGAATAGAGGACAACCCGCAGCAGTTTCCAAATTACCAAAGCATGCAGGACAAGCGGTTAAACCAGGACTTTGTGGCTGTCCAAAGCGGCACCTATCATGTTGACGCCAAGTTCCCTCCGGCTCTTTCGCCCTTTGCAGATCCAATTGGTAATGGCGGTCCAGACGCAGCGCAATACCGCAGCGAGAATGGTAGCGCTGGAGATTCTGCTGCGGAAGGGAAACTGCTGTTCACATTTACGCCCCACAAGTCGCCACTTGGATTGGTATTTTCAACGAGCGCGCAAATGCCAGCGGACTTTCAAGGCGATGGACAGGTTCTGAGCGCTTTTATCCTTAGCTGGGGTGCGGCCGGCGGCACGCTCACCGATAAAGGCCAGGATCTGCTTCACTTAATCTTGGTGCGCAATGGTGACAACTACAAAGTTGTATCCAACCAAATTGCGCGCGGTTTCGATCATCCAATCGACGCTGTTCTAATTGATAACCGCCTCTATATTTTGGAATTTGGGGCTGGCGGCGTGCTGTGGGAAATCACAATTTCCTGACCCGACTGGCTCTAACTTTGAAGGCAGCGTAACCCGACAATTGAACCAGGAAAACACGGAATGTCTTCATCAACGCTTGAGGCCAAATCGTTGGTTATATAAGTTGAGCGTGGCGATCCCCGGTTCCGCATATTCTCCAAGCAAAAATTGGGGACTGGCATAGTTGATAATTATTGACTGGCTTAGTTCCGCCAATGAGTAGTGGGCTTAGTACCCGAAACTGACACTTGCGCCAAACACCGGGATATACTAGAATTTCGGTTGATCGAAATTTATTATCGAGTGGAGAGCAAACAATTTGAACAAGCGCAAACGCTGAGTTTTGCACCGTTACGTGAACATAAAAATTTGAAGGAGAGAAAAATGACGAAACTTAGACTTCTGAATATTCTTGCCACCGTGTCGCTATTGGTGGCCGCATGCGCGCCAGCAGCAACGCCCGCTGCTGCAGTAGTCGTCCCCACAGACGGACCAAAACCCACCGTTGCGGTGGTAATTGTTCCTTCCAACACACCCAAGCCGACCGCGGTGCCCGAAGCCGCTCCGGCGGCTGGAGCAATTGTGGATGTGGCCCGCAACCGCACGGTAAACCTGGGCTGGAGCATTTCGTCCCCGATTGGCGTCACCAATCCTTGGGCAGTGCCGGGCTATACCCACCAGGAAGGCAACGCGCTTTTGTGGGAACCGTTGATGTACTTTGGAATCTTTTCGGACGAGCAAATTCCATGGCTGGCTGACAGCATGGATTACAACAAGGATTTCACCCAGCTCACAATCAACCTCAATAAAGACGCCGCTTGGAGTGATGGCACGCCCGTCTCAGCCACCGACGTAATCTTCACGCTGGAAGGCCAGCTCAAGAATGACAAACTTCCGTACCATGCGGCCGTGGATCAGTTTATGAAATCAGCCACAGCCAAAGATGACAAGACGGTGGTGGTTGACTTTAAGACAGCGGCACCCCGCTTCGCTTTTGAAGTGTTGATGCTGAAGTTTGACACTGGAATTCCGATTGTACCGGCTCACATATTGAGCAAAGAAGCTGACGTAAACGCGTTTGCCGGCGGCAACGATATGCCGCACTCCGGCCCCTATTCCGTGGTGGCCTGGGACGCAAACCAAAAAATCTTTGACTTACGAGCCGACTGGTGGGCGGTCAAAGCCGGCCGCAGCCCAGCCCCGGAAGCGCAGCGCGTGGTCATGACCAACATCGGCGGCCAGGTCGGCCAAGGCATGGATGTGGTTGTGCAGCGCCTGGCAAACAATGAGTTCGATGCCATCTTGGATGTGCGCGCATCGGTTGCTGCCAGCATTCTGGCGGCCAACGCCAAAGTGACAACTCACACAGGCAGCGAACCACCGTACGGCTACCTGGACTGGTGGCCCAACTCACTTTGGATGAACACGCAGATTGCTCCGTACAATGATGTCAACGTTCGCCGGGCGCTTAGCTTGGCAATCGATCGCGACAAAATTGACGAGGTCATCTACGAGGGCGCCAAAGTGGCGACCATTTATCCATTTCCGCTTTACCCGGGTCTGCAGGCCTTTGCAGATTCACCCGAAGTGAAAGCGCTGGAAAAGAAATACGAGCCGCGCAAGTTTGACCTGGCAGCCAGCAGCAAGCTTATGACAGCTGCCGGGTTTGCCAAGAACAGCGCGGGCATGTGGGAGAAAGGCGGCGAAACAGTTTCCGCCGTTATCAATGGCTTTGAAGGCATCCATGCAGACATCGTGCCTGTATTGGTGGAGATGTTGCTGGCAGGCGGTTTCGATGCCGACGTAAACTTCGGGACCGATGCATACCAAAACATGGCCGACGGTAAAGCTGGCCTCTACATGTTTGGACATGGCGCCAGCCTCAAAGACCCCTATGCAGCTTTTGAGCTGTTCCATAGCAAATACAGTGCCGCAATTGGCACCACTGCTGGAGGAAACCGCTTCTCACGGTACACCGACCCCGAATTTGACAAAATTCTTGATGCGGCTGCACCGCTGGGCAGTGACGACCCGGCTTTCAAGGCGGGCATGGTCAAAGCGATGGAAATCTACTGGAAGAACCAGATAGACATTCCAGTAATCCAGTGGCTCCACCGCATTCCGTACAACCAGACCTACTGGACCAATTGGCCGACCACGGCCAATCCAGCCGGTGGTACGAATGGCGCGTTTTGGGCGCACACCGGAATGCTGGTGGTTACCGGTCTGAAAGCAGCCCAGTAAACATCATCATCATCGTGCAGATGCATGGCATACCAAAAATATGTCGTGCATCTGCACCCAGAAAATTCTTTGGGTAGTAATGCCGTGGCAAGATATTCTGGCGTCCTGCCACGGCACATCCCGGTTCGCACATCACTCCGCTGTGTAGCTCCCACCTCGGTTTACCTTTTGGATTAAGTCGAAGCATTCAAAAATGCGACCAATAACAATTGTTAAGCGCTTGCTTTTTCTGGTGCTAGTGATCTGGGCCGCGTCTACAATCGTATTTTTTGTTCCGCGCCTGTCAAAGAAAAATCCGATCAGGGAGCGCTTCGCCGAGTTGTCCCGCACCGGCGGCTTTTCGCCCGGGGATATGGAAGTTATCATCGCCTCGTTTAATACCAAGTTTGGGTTGGACAAGCCTTTATCAACCCAATATGTAAACTATCTCGCTGGGATCATGCGCCTGGACCTGGGCATATCACTGAATAAGTTTCCTAAAACGGTTGCAGAGTTGATTATGGAATCTCTGCCGTGGACAATCACATTGCTAATCGTGACCACCGTGTTATCTTTTGTAATTGGCAACCTGCTGGGGGCGGTGGCTGCGTGGCCGCGCGCACCCAACTGGCTGCGCGCCTTTGCCACGCCGTTCGTACTCTTTCAGGGTGTGCCGCCGGTGCTTTTGGGGATCTTACTCCTATTCTTTTTTGGGTTCAGGCTAAAACTTGCGCCGCTTGGCGGCGCCTATTCAACCGGCGTGATTCCGAACTGGTCGTCATGGAAATTTCTGCTTGACGTGGCGCACCACCAGATTCTGCCCGGGTTGGCGCTCATATTGGGATCGGTGGGGGGCTGGGTTTTGTCGATGCGTGGCATGGGCATCACAATTCAAGGCGAAGACTATGTAACCTTCGCCGAATTTAAGGGCCTTGGCGCATACGCCATATTCAAGGATTATTATTTGCGCAACACCATTCTGCCGCAGATAACAGGCCTGGCATTATCCCTGGGCACCGTGATCACCTCGGCCGTCGTAATCGAATCTCAATTTAGCCTGCCGGGGCTCGGCCGGGTCTTGGGCAGTGCAATTTCTTCTAATGATTTCATGGTCATCTACGGGATTGTAATGTTTGTTACTGTCGCCGTGGCTACCTTAATGGTCATCATAGAACTGCTTTACCCGTTGTTTGACCCGCGCATCAAAGACTAGTGCATGAAATACTCATGACTGCTGCCGCAATTTCGCAAACTAAATTCAGACCACCAAGCCGGGCCAAGTTAACCGGCCAATACTTGCGGCGCAACAAGGGCCTGAGCATAGGATTGCTGATACTTCTGACGCTGGTAATGTTCACTGCCATTGGATTGCTAACCATCGACCCGCGAGCGGCCTACCCCCTGGCAGTAAAGTCCAAGCAGCCGCCAAGCTTTCAATATCCTTTTGGCACGGACTTCTTTGGCCGGGACATATTGTCTGCAATGGTTATCGGCTTATGGCAGACCGCACTAATCGGCATGATTGCGGGTGGTCTGGGCACAGCAGTCGGAGTGGTGCTGGGATTTATATCTGCGTATTATGGCGGAGTGGTAGACGCGTTTATTAAGGGGGCTTGCCAGATTCTAACGCCCATCCCTCCTTTTTTAATCCAGGTGATTATTGCCGGCTCCATTGACAAGCGCGATGTCACTATATACACGATGGCCATAATTGTTGTGCTCCTGGCATGGATGGGGCCAACGCTTGTGATTCGCTCGCAGGTGCTGTCCATGAAAGAGCGCCAATTTGTAGCAGTGGCCAAACTTTCCGGCGTTGGCGATCTAGGAATTATTTTTGGTGAAATCATGCCAAACCTCTTGCCTTTTCTGGCCGCCGCTTTTGTCAACTCGGTTTTCGGCGCCGTGTTTGGCTCTTTCTATCTGGCGGTGCTCGGGCTGGGACCGCTGCGTGAGCCGCTAATGGGCAATATCATCTGGGCTGCGCAAGGGCAAAGTGCCTTCTTTAATAATTGGTGGTGGTGGCCGATTGCGCCGGCCACTGCCATGATACTAATCCTTGGATCCCTCTCGCTCGTTAATATGGGGCTGGACGAGCTTGCAAATCCGCGTGTGCGCCGTACGGAGTAATTGCATCCGCAGGGCGGGTCATGGCCTTCAATGCCAATTGACCCACTCAGCCTTGCCTGCAAAATAAGTTATGGAACCAATCCTCGAGGTAAATGACCTTTCTGTGTCCTACTATACCGACTCTGGTCGGGCTAGGGCATTGGACGGCGTCAGCATTGCGCTGCATTCGGGCGAAAAACTTGGGCTGGTAGGAGAGTCTGGGTCCGGCAAGAGCACAATGGCCTTGGCGATGATGCGCATGATCAAACCGCCCGGCCGGATAGAAGGCGGTCAAGTGGTCGTGGCGGGAGTAAACCTGCTTGGGCTTTCCGACAGCGCGATGCAAGCATCGCGCCTGAGCAAAATTGCTTATATTCCGCAGGGTGCGATGAACTCACTAAACCCGGTAATGCGCATCGGGGCGCAAATGGTTGACGCCATCAAGGCGCATAAAACCACCTATTCAAAACCACAGATCGAAGAGCGCTGCCGGGCTGCGCTCCAGTCTGTTGATCTGGACGCTAGCGTATTGCGCATGTATGCACACGAGCTAAGTGGCGGCATGAAACAGCGCGTCTGTATTGCCATCAGCATCCTGCTTGAGCCCAAGGTGATAATCTGCGACGAGCCCACGAGTGCGCTTGACGTGGTCACGCAACGCCAAGTGATGGAGACTCTGAACCGGGTGCAGAAACAAATTGGTGCAGCAGTCATATTAATCGGACACGATATGGGCCTGATGGCGCAGTTTGTCGACAAGGTAGCAGTGATGTATGCCGGACGATTGATGGAATTGAGCGCCGTCCGCGACATGTTCATTGATCCAAAACACCCCTATGCACGGGCGCTTATTCAATGCCTCCCTAATCTGACCCAAAAAGGCGTGTTCAACGGCATAGCCGGTTTAGCGCCTTCACTACTGGGGCTTCCTGATGGCTGCGCCTTCAACCCCCGGTGTCCACAGGTGCTGGATATTTGCCGCACCGTGCGCCCAAACTTTGCGGAGATGGCAAACGGAAGGTGGGTTGCCTGCCACCTTTTCCCGCCGGAAAATTGACATGGCAGATTTGATCACTCTTAAAAATGTGTCTAAAGTCTACTCGCGTGGATTGCTGACTCAAACATCCACCACTGCGCTGGCTGGGGTATCGCTAACTCTGAGCGGGAGTGAGCCAACAGTGCTGACAGTTGCCGGCGAAAGCGGAAGTGGCAAAACAACTTTGGCAATGCTGCTGCTTGGAATAATAGCACCCACCACTGGCCAGATCCTCTACCAAGGTGTCGACATAAGCCAGCTGCGGGGTCTTGATAAGGTGACTTTTCGGCGCGAAGTGCAGGCTGTATTTCAAGATCCGTACGCCGTCTTTAATCCCTTTTACACCGTTGATCATCTGCTCTCCGTTCCCATCGCCAAATTCCGGCTTGCAAAGTCCAAGCGAGATGCACGCGACCGGATGGATGAAGCACTCAATGCCGTTGGTCTGCGGCCGGAAGATGTATTAGGACGCTTCCCGCATCAGCTCTCTGGTGGGCAACGGCAGCGCATCAATGTTGCCCGGGCGCTGGTGCTCAGGCCACGGGTACTAGTGGCAGATGAACCAGTATCAATGGTTGACGCCTCTCTACGCGCAACTATTCTGGAAACCTTGCTAAATCTACAAAAACTCTACGGCGTTTCGATCATCTACATTACACATGACCTGACCACCGCATTCCATATTGCAAGATCAATCATTGTCCTCTACCGCGGTGCTGTCATGGAGGCGGGGCAGATAGATACCGTGATCAAAGCGCCGCAGCATCCGTATACCCGCTTGCTAATTGATTCTATTCCGTGGCCGGATTTAGACCGCACCTGGGGATCGACAGAAATAGTTGCTGCGGAACTAAGTCAGATGGATAAGACAAACGGCTGCCTGTTTCAAGCCCGCTGCCCACTGGCGATGCAAAAATGCGGCAGTCCCCCGCCATTGTTCCGCATCAGCGAACATCAGGCAGCTGCGTGCTATTTATTTGACCAGCACCCTTCAGTCGGACCAGAAAACCTTTCGGACCTTCTTCCGGTCTGAATAGATTTCTGCAGCCGCGCCACTGGCCGGTCGTTGAAACTTCTTCAGCCCCTTCTATTCTCATTTGCGGGATGGCTGGCTGGGATTGCCGCCATTACTTCCATGGCTTACTTATGGCCTGTGGCTTTCCCGGCAATATCGCGAATTGACCATTATTACGGCGCTGGACCCTCCCTAAATGAAATTCTTGCATTAATTCTCATTATTGCCAGCCCAGCCGCATTGGTTGGGGGGTTGCTCGGCAGCCGCCTCCCTGCAGAAGGTGGCCATATGGAGCAAAATATTTTTGCAGCATTAGGCGGTATTTGCTTTGCACTGCCGATTGCATGTGGCGGATTGTGGTTCTTCACAGGCTGGTAGGCACAATCTGGCCCAATCAAAATAAATGCGGGCACAAACTATTGGGCATCACAACCAACTGCCTCACCCTGATCGACACATTTTGTATGGCAACAGCTGGTGCAAGCCATTTGACCAAGTTTCACAGGATTGGAGCCAATGAACGCAGCGAGGTTATCATTTAGAAATGGTCTAATGCAGGGGGTTCTCAAATGAAAATTACAGATGTCACCACCTATATTGTTGGCAATTCATGGAAGAACTGGGTCTTCACCCGGGTTGACACAGACAGTGGCTTGCACGGGATCGGTGAGTGCACGCTCAACGGCTTTGCAAAAACGGTTGAAACCGCCGTACAGGAACTAAAGCGATTTGTGATTGGCGAAGATCCTTTCAATGTGGAAAATCACACCCTACGCCTATTTCGGGATGTGTACTCCGATGGCGGACAGATCCAAGGAGCCGCGCTTTCCGGAATAGAGTTCGCCTGCTGGGACATCATGGGCAAAGCCACGCAACAACCAGTATACAAATTACTAGGCGGACGCTGTCAGGATAAATTGCGGGCCTATGCAAATGGTTGGTACCGCGGCCCGCGCGAACCACAAAGTTTTTATTCCAAAGCGCAAGCGGTGGTTGAGCGCGGCTACTCTGCCTTGAAATTCGACCCGTTTGGATCAGCCTGGCGCGTGGTAGACCGCGCCGATTATGGCTTGGCGCTCGAGATTATAGCGGCAGTGCGAGATGCGGTCGGACCCAATGTGGACATCCTGATTGAGGGCCACAATCGCTTTAGCCCGCATACAGCACTGCAGTTTGCCAATGCCATGGCGAAGTACCAACCCACTTGGTTTGAGACTCCCGTTCCACCGCAGCGCATCTCGCAAATGGCCGCGCTGGCCAAACGCAGTCCCGTGCCAGTGGCCTGCGGCGAGGACTACTACTGCATCCAGCAGTTTAGTGAATTGCTTGCCTACGATGCGGTGCACATTATCCAGCTTGAGCCCCAGTACCTCGGACTCTCCGCTTCCAAGCAGGTCTGCGGAATGGTAAACGCAGCCAATGGAGTCACCGCCCCGCATAGCGCCCAAGGGCCGCTCTGCTCAGTTGTTTGTGCGCACCTAAATACCGCTACGCCTAATTTCCTGCTGCACGAAATTTTCGATGACTTCAACGCTGACTGGAGCAACACGATATTGACCAATCCCATTTCAGTAAAAAACGGCTTCATAGAACTAGACGAAAATCGGGTTGGCTGGGGCACCGATTTAAACTATGAGGAAATGGCAAAATACCCTTATGACCCCGGAAATTTTTTGCCGCTTTTCCGCAGTGGGTGGGAGCGCCGCGAAACAACACATTAGCCGCCGCACCGTCGGCATTGCCATCCAGCCCACTCAAAAGCCTTGATTTTCAGGCATCGCACTGGCAAATGGGATGGTCGTCGAGTACCAAACAACAAGAGTTGTCCCCGCACTCGACTCAAGATCGCTTGAAACGAAACCATTGAAAATTAAAATGCTTCAACGCCAAAAGTGATGCGAAACAAAACTGCAATGCAGGCAAGTGCCGACTTTGTACTCGCCAGGACGCATACAATTTTTAGAGACTTTGTGGCAATACTGTCAGGTACCCCTAACAGATTGCTGGAATTTCATCAAGTGAGCCAGCTCTTGCGAATAGGCGGACCTATTTACCGTGGTCTCCGGCTCGTTCGTCTCAGCGACATAATTGGCAGTGTGCAGCGCTACGAGGACTTTGACAGCGCATTTCTGCCCCGGCAGAGTATCTCATTTACACGCTGGGCACGCATTAACCGGGCTTGGTACGACGACGTAAGTTTGCCGCCCGTCTCGCTATACATGGTGGGGCAGGCGCACTTTGCCGTAGACGGCCATCACCGAATTTCGGTTGCACGTGCCCGCGGTGCAGAATACATTGAGGCCGAAGTGCGCGAGTGCCATGTCCGAATACCGGTAACCGCCAGTCTGCGTGCAGAACACCTCGAGATACTTGGCGCCAAGGTGCAATTCATGGAGAGAACAAATCTGGATCAGTTGCGGCCCAAGCTCGAAATCGATATCACAATTCTAGGTGGCTACGACCGACTCTTGGAGCACATCGCCGTACACCGTTACTTCATGGGCCTAGATTACATGCGTGAAATTTCAGAGGCCGAAGCTGTAATTCACTGGCTTGATAATGTGTACCACCCGACCATCGATGCAATTAACAAGGGTGGCATCACGCCAATTGTCTCGGGCAGATCCCCGGCTGATTTTTATTTGTGGCTCATGGACCACAAGCACTACCTGCATTCAAATGAGACCGCGGATTTTGCATTCCCAAATAGTCCTGCGCTTTAACTCCTGCCTCGCGGAATTGGAACAATAATGCCTAATTTGCCAGTGCCGCCAAGTTAGTTTACACTTCAAGATAGTTTCGTTGGAGCAACCACAGCCTCTGCGGAATGCTCAACCTTCATCATTAAAGGATGCTTTTTCATGATTGATATTGCGGAGTTTTTACCATCAACGCCATCGCCGCTTTGGAAACTTGCCAAACAAGCAGGCGTGGACTTTGTAGTTGGCGGTCTGCCCTTCAACGAACCGTTTAATGGTGTTGATGCTCCGTGGGACTACATGCCACTACTTAGGATGCAACAACGCTACGAAAGCGCTGGTTTTAAACTTTCTGTGATTGAGGCACGGCCACCACTCAATAACGCCAAACGCGGATTGCCGGGGCGTGACGAGGAAATTGCTACGGTCTGCACCTTGCTGGAAAACATGGGCAGACTTGGGGTGCCCGTGTGGTGCTATGAGTGGATGACGGACTTTAATTGGATGCGCACCAACACCACCACCCTCTCACGCGGCGGTTCGGTAGTCACAAGCTTTGACAATTCCCTTATGCAGGATGCGCCGGCCACTGAAAACGGCCCAATTAGTGAGGATGCGCTCTGGGCCTCCCTGCAATATTTTCTTGAGCGGGTTGTACCAGTTGCCGAAAAGTGGAAAGTGCAATTGGCAATGCATCCTGATGATCCCCCGCTTTCACCTATTCGGGGTGTTGCGCGGATTATGCGCAGCGTTGAAAACTTTCAGAGACTTATAGATACCTGTCCCAGCCCGATGAACGGAATTACCCTCTGCCAAGGAAACTTTTCCCTGATGTCAAATGACTTACCAGGAGTAATCCGGAATTTTGGCAAACAAGAAAAAATATTCTTTGTCCACTTCCGAGACGTGCGGGGCACCCCAGAGAAATTTGAGGAGACCTGGCACGATGCTGGCCAGACAGACATGCTGGCGTGCATGCGGGCTTACCGTGATATAAGTTTTGCTGGGGTGCTGCGCCCAGATCATGTGCCAACGGTGGAAGGTGACAGCAACGAGAATGCCGGTTATTCCTCTTTCGGTAGGTTGTATGCAATTGGCTACATTCGGGGGTTGCGGCAGGGGGTGTACGGCTTATGAAGATTGCCATAACTGGCGGAAGCGGCGGTGTCGGCCGAGCCGTCACCACCCTTGCCTTGGCACAAGGCCACAGTGTAGTGAACATAGACCGGGTGCAACCAAAAGTGGGCTCTTTAGATCCCAGCCTCAGTTTCCTTCAACTGGAGCTGAGCAATTACGATGCCCTTTTGGAAGCAGTGAAAGGCTGCGACTCGATGGTGCACCTTGGTGCAATTCCATCGCCCGGAAACCATCCAGACCACATCGTCCATAATAATAATGTGGTTGGAAGTTACAATGCACTTCGGGCGGCTGCAGAGGTTGGCATACAACGCGTGTGTCAAGCATCCAGCGTAAATGCCACCGGCCTTGCCTATAGTCGCATCCCGCGCTTCGACCGCTTTCCCCTCGATGAAAGCCATCCAACTTATAACGAAGACCCATACAGCTTATCCAAATGGATTTGTGAGCAGCAAGCAGATTCGTTTGTGCGCCGCTACGAGAAAATGGTCGTATCAAGTCTGCGTTTCCACTGGGTTGTTCCAAATCGAGAGGTCGCTGAACACGCTAACCGGGGTAGTGAGAACCGTCCTGATTTCTCGCACGGTCTGTGGGGTTATGTACGGTCAGATGCCACGGCTCGGGCTTGCCTGCTGGGAATTACAGCAGAATTCACGGGGCACGAAGCGTTTTTCATTGTTGCGCCCGATACGAGTCGCGATGAACCTTCCCTAAGCCTTGCAAAGCAGCACTACCCAAATGTTCCAATTCAGGGTGATCTTGGCGGCCGAAATTCTTTTTTTGACTGCTCCAAAGCCAAGCGAATACTTGGCTGGCAACATTATGAAGCTTGATGACACATCCTGTGCGCAAAGCTTTTTCAGAGGAATATTTTGACCATGCAACAAATCTGTGCTCACCTCCATTAGAGCTTTAGATCACAGCGCTTTTTAAAGTCCTTACTGCCCATTCGCAATTTTGAGGATTTAGCCAAACATGACCAGCAAGCCCGAAGACAATATTCGCCAAAATTCTCGGCCCAGTGCACTGCGCATCACAGATGTTCGCACGGCAACGGTCGGCTGGCAGGGTTGGCGTTTCCCGATTATCCGTATCGACACTAACCAAGGTATTTGTGGCTATGGCGAAGTGCGCGATGGCGCCAGCAAAATCTACGCCCTAATGCTCAAACGCCAACTCGTGGGTGAAAACCCATGCAACATCGACCGGGTATTCCGCAAGATAAAGCAATTTGGCCACCACGCGCGCCAAGGCGGCGGAGTATGCGGGGTGGAAATGGCCCTGCTGGATTTAGCCGGGAAAGCCTACGACGTGCCAGCATATGCCCTCGCAGGTGGCAAGTTTAGAGATGGCATTCGCATGTACTGTGACACTCCTAACCAACCGGATGGGCAAGCCATGGGCCACAAATTGTTGGAGCGGATTCAGCTTGGTTTCACGATGCACAAAATCGACGTTGGAATTCAAATGCTTGTTGGTGTAAAAGATGCGCTTAGCTACCCGGACGGATTCTTAGCAAGTGACTCTGGCACTCCTAACGCTCGTCAGGTAGACATCAGTAAAATCCAACATCCCTTTACGCATGTGCGCCTAACCCCAAAGGGCCTGCAGCTTTTGTGCGAGTACGTCGGCCAAGTCCGCGCAGTTGTAGGTAATGAAGTACCAATCGCAGCTGACCATTTCGGCCACATTGGCGTCGATGATTGCCTGCGCCTAGGAGAAGCACTAGAACCATTCAATCTGGCGTGGCTAGAAGACATGGTTCCGTGGCAATACACAGAACAATGGGTGCAAATGGAACGGTTACTGAAGACACCTGTGTGCACGGGAGAGGATATATATCTCAAAGAGGGATTTCTGCCGCTTCTGCAGGCGCGCGCAGTAAACATAATTCACCCGGACTTAGCCACGAGCGGGGGAATTCTTGAAACCAAACGAATTGGAGATCTTGCCCAAGAATACGGCATTTCTATGGCTCTGCATATGGCAGGCACACCCATTAGCACGCTGGCGAGCGTGCACTGCGCTGCTGCAACAGAAAATTTTATCGCCCTCGAGCATCACTTTGCTGACGTACCCTTCTGGGACGACTTCATTGACGGGATCCCGAAGCCCATCATTCAAAATGGCTTCATAGCTGTGCCTACCGCACCCGGGCTTGGCTTCACCCTAAACGAAGAGGCGGTAAAGGCACACCTGATACCTGAAGACCGCGGCTTCTTTGAGCCAACGCCGCAGTGGGACACTGATATCAGCTGGGACCGGCTCTGGTCCTAAGTGCTGGCACAATAGTTCTGGAATCCAAATCAGCTTGGAACCTACACCTTGAAAATCTCGAAAATAAAATCCATTCTCACCGCCCCAGATGGCATAGCGCTGGTAGTTGTAAAAGTTGAAACCGACCAGCCCGGACTCTACGGAGTAGGATGCGCCACCTTTACCCAGCGCCCAACACTCGTTGCCGGGGCAGTCGACGAGTATCTGGCTCCGCTGCTAATTGGCCGCAATCCTGCGAACATTGAAGATCTATGGCATTTGATGTATGTCAACTCATACTGGCGCAACGGTCCAGTACTAAATAATGCGATCAGCGGGGTAGACATGGCGCTCTGGGACATTAAGGGCAAAGTCGCAAATATGCCAGTCTACGATTTACTCGGTGGCAAATGCCGGGATGCAGCCATGGTATACCGCCATGCCGATGGACGCGACCCAAAAGAAGTCTTGGACAATGTGCTCAAGTATCAGGCTGAAGGGGCGTTAGCAGTTCGATTGCAAATGGGAGGGTATGGCGGCCGGGTCAAAGATATCAACAAGCGCAATGCGCGCCCAAGCAAGAAAGCGCCGCAAGCCACCCATCGCATGCAGGCACTGGATAACACCACGTCCTCATTTCCCGGTGCCTACTACGACCCGGACTGGTATGCGCGCTCCATCCCACCCCTGTTTGACTATGTGCGCAGCAAAATTGGCTTTGACCTATTTTTGCTTCACGACATCCACGAACGCCTTGCACCCATCGACGCAATTCGCATGGCTAAATCTCTTGAGCAGTACCGCTTGTTTTTCCTCGAGGATCCGCTCGCACCGGACCAGCTTGAGTGGTTCCGCCGCCTGCGCGAACAATCGGCCACCCCGATTGCGATGGGTGAGCTGCACAACAACCCGGTGGAGTGGCGCCAGTTAATTGCCGAACAGCTAATCGACTTTGTCCGGGTCCATATTTCTCAAATTGGGGGCCTCACGCCTGCGCGCAAGTTGGCAGCCTTGTGTGAATCATTCGGCGTGCGAACTGCTTGGCACGGTCCGGGCGATGTTTCTCCAATTGGTCATGCTGCCAATCTGCATCTGGACTTGGCGTGCCACAATTTTGGCATACAGGAGGTCATATATTTTGGAGAGCACCTGCTCGAGGTTTTTCCCGGTACCCCTGAGCTGCGCGGTGGCTTCCTCTGGCCGAATGCAAAACCCGGCTGGGGAGTAGATATTGACGAAAAACTAGCGCAGCGGTTCCCAATCGACATCGCGCCAATTGAGTGGACGCAGAGTCGCTGGCCAGATGGAACCCTGTGGACACCATAGACAATTGCCCCTGGATCCAGTTCTCTCTAATTGCCAGCATTAATTGATTTTTAGAACCACAGTGCACGCCGAGATTTTTGTTTGCCTCACAGGTTAGCCTGACCATCGGTAGCACTGTGTTGTAAGGCTTATTTTGAGCCGCCTAATATCACAGGTACTACACCTGACACGCCTCACCATGCACGAATTCCAAATCGCAAGTCTTGTTTCTACATTCACATATGAGTGACTCAAAGCGCTTTCAAGCACTACGCCAGCGCGAAATCAACAAGGAAACTTTTATCGAGGAGTGGCCAGATGCTGGTTTGATAGTTGCAAACAGTCCGAGCGACCCAAAGCCTTCATTGACAATCGCCTTAGATTTGCAGTCCAATCCCACTGTGGTTGAAATGGATGGCCGACTGCGTGCAAATTTTGATATGCTGGACACTTTTATTGCGGATCATTTTATAGATTTGACTGCGGCCGCGCACGCCATGGCTACACCAGCCATTCAGATTGCGCACATGCTGGCCGATATAAATGTGCCGGCCGCCACTGTGCGCACCTTAGCCAATGGGTGTACGCCCGCCAAACTTGTCGAAGTTGTTGGCACTATGAATGTTTTGGAGATGATGATGGGCATGGCCAAGATGCGGATCCGCCGCATACCCGCCAATCAAGCACACGTCACCAATCGCAGGGAAAATCCGGCACTATTGGCTGCGGACGCTGCCGAAGCAGCCCTGCGCGGCTTCTCCGAAGTTGAGACAACCGTGGGAGTGGCACGGATGGCCCCACTCAACGCACTTGCGATTCTTGTGGGTACGCAGTCCGCGCGCGGCGGCGTACTGACGCAATGTGCAATTGAAGAGAGCATGGGCTTAAGACTTGCAATGAAAGGACTCGTTAGCTATGCCGAGACACTTTCCGTCTATGGCACCGAACAAACTTTTATTGACGGCGACGATACACCGTGGAGCAAGGCATTTTTGGCATCAGCTTACGCCTCGCGCGGGGTAAAGGTACGCTTCACCAGCGGCACCGGTAGCGAGGCATTAATGGGCAACAGTGAAGGCTGCTCCATGCTCTACCTTGAGGCGCGCTGCCTGTGTGTTACCCGCGGTGCTGGCAGTCAGGGGGTGCAAAATGGCTCAATTTCCTGCATTGCACTGCCCGAATCACTACCCGGCGGGGTGCGCGCTGTACTTGCCGAAAATCTGATCGCTGCCATGCTTGGCCTGGAAGTTGCGAGTGGCAACGACGCGCTGGCAAGCCATAGTGCCATCCGCAAGACCGCTAAACTGATGCTTCAATTCATTCCCGGCACAGATTATATTTTTAGTGGGTACAGTGCGGTACCACGCCGCGACAACATGTTTGGCGGTGGCAACTTTGATGCTGATGACTTTGATGATTACAACGTGCTGCAGCGCGATATGCAAATAGATGGGGGGCTAATTCCGATATCCGAGGCGGCAGCGCTGCACTACCGCCACGGAGCTGCTGCTGCCCTGCAGGCAATCTATGCTGCTTTAGATTTTCCAGCAATTACTAATGCGGAAGTTGATGCGGCCACAACCGGTCACAGCAGCGATGACATGCCCGATCGCGACTTTGTTGCCGACCTTTTTGCTGCTGATCGGTTCTTGGCCGGAACTCTAACAGTGGCTGATGCTATCAGTGCACTAATTCAAACGGGGTTTGAAAAGACTGCTTACAATCTGCAGGAGATGATGCGACAACGAACCCTCGGCGACTACTTACAACCCGCGGCCATTTTTCAGTCCGATCCCACAGGACCGCCGGCCCAAGATAAAGAGAACACTAATCCGACCGTGAGTTTCCATCTCGTAAATGCACTAACAGATCCGAACAACTACTCTGGCCCGGGTACGGGTTACCGGCTTTCTGGCAATCGCTGGCAAAACATCAAAAACCTCCAGCATCAAAAGCTAGCTCAGAATTTAATTACAGAATGTATCGGAACCCCTTCAACCAAACTGCACGAGCTAGGAAACGCAAAACTTGGAACTAATCTGGAAATAATAGTGGCGGTTGGACCTGCATTTGGAAAAACGCTAACAAAGACAATCAATGGCCTGGACCACGAAGCTGTGTTGCAGGCAATATTTAGCGGAGTCGCTCGCGAGGGGATGACTGGCCGGCTTGTGCGGATTTACCATACGAGTGACTGTGCTGCGATCGGTTACACAGGCGCGCAACTAAGCGGAAGCGGAATAGCGATAGGAATACAGAGCCGCGGAACTGCCGTCATTCACAAATTCGGCCTGCCCCGTCTTCACAATCTAGAATTATTTTCATTTTCGCCAAGTCTCACGCTGGACACTTTTGAGGCCATGGGCCGTAATGCAGCCAAATATGCAAAATCTGAGGCAGTCACCCCCGTTCCAGTAACGATCGACAACTGGGCCCGCCTCCAGTTCATTGTAAAAACTGCCCTACTACACCGCAAAGAAACCGAAGCTGTATCCGCACGTCCGCCGCAGGAAATTCTCTTCGATTGGGAACCCGATTTCTAAGTGCATTCGGCCAACCAACTCCACTCCAATAGTCACTAGAAAAATAAATGCAGACCGATAGTTTCGCTGAAATTTCCGCAGCCACGCTGAAATACCAAGCGGCCAAAGCACGTGACGCCGGCTTTGTGCAGCTGTCACATAATTTTCTTCGCGCAGCAGAGCTAACAGTTGTACCTGACAATGAAATTTTGGCAATCTATGAGTTGCTGCGCCCGGGACGTTCGACCCATGCAGAGCTCTGCACAACAGCTGACAAATTAGAACTTATCTACGGAGCATCGGAAACGGCAGCTTTCGTGCGGGACGCCGCAGCCGAATACCTCCGCCGCAATCTCTTCCGCGGTCTGTAATTGTTTGACGGGTGGATCCAAGCTCGAATCCAAATACTTACCGCTTTACGCTGTTTATCGGCGATCTAAAAGGTGTGCTAATATACTTGTGGGTTTGATGCAGGCTCTTATAGTAAAGTAACTACATGGGTATGGACTTAATAATCAATGGTTAACGCAGCTCCAACTGCGCTTGTTTTTGGTGAAATGCTTTTTGACTGTTATGCGGAAGGGCATTTCCTCGGGGCGCCCCCTTAAATTTTGCGTGGGGTCTGCGACAGTTTGGTTTTTCTGTTGGCATGGTGAGCGCGGTCGGAAGGGACACTCTTGGTGCGGAAATTCTTGAATTCCTTCAACACGCAGATATTGATGCCACGCATGTGTTATCCGGAAATGCACCCACTGGTACTGCCAGAGTTGTCCAGGTCGATGGTGAGCCACAATTTACAGTTCAAACTAACGTTGCGTGGGATGCTATTCAGTTGTCATTGCCCATGGTTTATCCGGAGTTGGTATATTGGGGGACGGCAGCCCAAAACACTATAACGAACAGGGCGACTCTGCGCGAGATTCTTAGCCTGTCTCCACGCCATAGATTTTTTGACATGAATCTGAGGCAGCATTATTACTCAGATGAACTTATTCTCAATGACCTTCAAAACGCCACAATAGTTAAGTTTAATGAACACGAGTGGGGTATTATCAAGAAGATTACATCGAGCACTTCCCCACTGGTATTTGTCTACTAGATAAGACCAATTGCGTTGAAGTTGCCGCTCTACCGGTGCGCGAGGTTGAGCGTAGTTAATCATAATCCTGTTACATATAGGGTGTTCGC
>OFRD01000008.1_pt1 | contig 64196 bp, 60 predicted proteins | sample 1543041 | NCBI WGS metagenome assembly OFRD01 (sample SAMN07774234, study PRJEB24372) | wastewater metagenome | isolation source: Exp Tend CN 100WW | collected 2016-02
GCTGGCATTCCGGTGCTGGAAAGCACGCCGCGTGCGGTGGCATACGGGCCGGCAGAAAAGCCCGGCTTTGCCGCCGATGTGATTTTGATTGCTGCGCTGCCGGCGCAGGCAATGATTTTGTATGAGGCTGCCGTGCAGGCAGGCGCCGGCAATGCGCTTACCAATGCACTGGGGCGGCCGGCATGCGCGGTGCTGCCGCTGACCCTACAGAGCGGCGCAGCTTCGGCGTCATTTGGCTGCAAGGGCAACCGGGTCAACAGTGACCTGCCCGACTCGGAGATGTACATTTCATTTCCGGCCGCCAAGTGGGCTGCGGTAAAATTGGCGCTGGCGGATAAAGTTGCAGCGAACACAACCATGGGCCACTACTATGTTGAGAAGCGCGCAGCCATTGCGGCTGCCTGAGGCTCAAAGGGGCGCAGATCGATGAGCACCATTTCTGGCAACGGCCATTCCAACGGCACGGGCCGCAAACCGGCGGCGCGCAATGTGCTGGGCGGCAAGCTCAAAGAGTGCGGCAGCGCGCCGCTCACCGGATTCTTCCGCGATGGCTGCTGCAATACCGGCCCGGACGATCACGGTGTGCATGTGGTGTGCACGCGCGTCACTGCTGAATTCTTGAAGTTTAGCAAGGCCACTGGCAACGACCTGAGCACACCGGCTCCGCAGTTTGGCTTTGCCGGCTTGCAGCCCGGCGATCGCTGGTGTGTGTGTGCTGCGCGCTGGAAGGAGGCGCTGGATGCCGGCCAGGCGGCGCCGGTGGATTTGGAGGCGACGCATGAAAGCGCGCTGCAATTCATGTCATTGGAGGAACTGAAGGCGCACGCCATCGTGGATTAGCGCAGCGCACGCTGGCGCGCCAAGTTAACGGGCGGCATCCCCGCCGCCGGATGTGCAGCGTTAGTGCTGCAAAATTTGCGAGAGGAAGAGGCGCGTGCGCTCGTGTTGCGCATTGCCGAAGAATTCGGCCGGCGCATTTTGCTCCACAACCAGCCCCTGATCAAAGAAAATAACGCGGTCCGCCACTTCGCGCGCAAAGCCCATCTCGTGCGTAACTGCGACGATGGTGTAGCCGCTGGTGGCAAGGTCGCGCATCACGTCCAGCACTTCCTTGATCATCTCCGGATCAAGCGCAGAGGTGGGCTCATCAAACAGCATAATCTTGGGCTGCATCGTCAGGGCGCGCGCAATTGCCACGCGCTGCTGCTGTCCGCCCGAAAGCTGCGCGGGGTACTTTCCGGCTTGCTCCGGGATGCCCACGCGCTCCAGCCACTGCACAGCCAACGCGTGCGCCTTGTCGCGCGGCCAGCGGCGCACATGCATGGGAGCCAGCATAATATTTTCGAGAACCGTCAGGTGCGGGAAGAGGTTGAACGACTGGAAGACCATGCCCACTTCGGCGCGCACTTCCTGGATGTTGTGCGTGGCGTGCGTCAGCTCGATGCCGTCAATGATGATCTGGCCCTGCTCGTGCTGCTCGAGGCGGTTGAGCGTGCGGATGAATGTGGACTTGCCGGAGCCGGAGGGGCCGATGATGACGACCACTTCGCCGGTCTTGATGGAGAGGGTGATGCCGCGCAGCGCCTCAAAATTTGCGAACCACTTGTGCACGTCGCGGCAGACGATGATGTCCGCAGCGCTGTCATTTGGTTTTTCCCGCATGCTTCCTCCCGGCCGGCCTAAAACTGCACTGCCGGCTGCTGCAGTGCGCCCCGTGCAATTGCTGCACCCGCGCGCAGCGCAGTTTTATTTCGGATCGCTGTAAACCAGCTGGCCACTTGCCAGCGCAGCCGCAAAGATCTGCACTGTTTCCAACACGCCTGCGCGCAGCGGCGTGACGCGCAACGCGCCCAGTGCGGCGCGCGCTTCCGAGTCGTCTATGTTCTCCGGAAACGGCAGCGGCTTGTCGTCAAAGCTGATGCGCCCGCGCGCCGTGGGGGCTGCTGCCTCAATCGCCGCCACAATCTCGCGCATGTGCACGGCATTGCCGCCCAGATTGTAAACCGCTGCGCCGCTGGCCGGTGCGCGCGCCGCACTGATAAATGCAGCGGCGGTGTCATGCGTGTATTGGTACACGCAGCGGCCGCCAAACGGAATATGGAATGGCTCGCCGGCGGCAGCCGCCAGCATGGCGCGCGTGGGGCTTGAGGTCAGGCCCTGGTCGCGCCCGGGGCCATATACGGTGTACGGGCGCAGGCCAATGCTGGCGATGCCATCATCGGCCCAGTAAACGCGCGCCGTGCCTTCGTTGGCCAGCTTGTAAACGCCGTACAGTACATGCGGCCGCGGCGCAGCATCATGTGCCAGCGGGCCGCCGGGATAGTCTTCGCTGTGGCCGTACACCGCGATGCTGCTGGCATATGCCAGCTGGCGCAGCCCGGCGCGCTTGGCAGCCGCAAACATGTTTACAGTGCCCACCACATTTACGCGCGCACCGAGGGTTGGATCCGCTTTGCAAAAAGGCACCTGCAGCGCCGCCAGATGAATCACATGCGTGATGCCGTTGTCCTTCAGCGCCGCTTCCACAGCGCCGAGGTCGGTGATGTCACCGGTCACAAACTTGACGCGCTCCAGTTCTGGGGCGGTCATTACAAGCCGCAAGCGGTGCGGGTCGCTGGCCACATCAAACACCACAGTGGGCACGCCCGCGCGCACCAGCGTGCGCACCACCCATGCGCCAATGCAGCCCAGTGCGCCGGTTACAAGGAATCTTTCGCCGGCGGTCATCGCGCCTTGGCGCTCGCGGCGCGCGGCACATTCACCATCAGGTTGGTGAGCCGGCCAAAGTCGCCCACTTCCACCGCCACGCTGTCGCCCGGGCGCAGCCATTGCTTTTGCTGCATGCCAAAGATCACCCCCTCGGGCGTGCCGGTGCTGATTACATCGCCGGGCTCAAGCGTAAAGTACTGGCTGGCGTAGCTGATGATGTGCGCGATGCTGAAGATCATGTCCGCCGTGTTGGAGTCCTGGCGCTGCTGGCCGTTCACCCAGCAGCGGATGCGCAGCTTTTGCGGATTGGGCACTTCGTCTGCGGACACAATGCACGGGCCCAGCGGCAGAAACTTGTCGGGCGTTTTGCCCAGCAGCCACTGGCTGGTGCGCATCTGCAGATCACGCGCGCTCAGGTCGTTGCTGTTGCAGTAGCCAAAGACATGCGCGAGCGCATCGCGCTTGGATACATTGCGCGCGCGCTTGCCAATTACCACGGCCAGCTCGGCTTCGTAGTCGTACTGCTCGGCATTGGCAGGCAGCGGCACGCGCTCGTCTGGCGCAGCAATGCTGTTGTTAAATTTGGAGAAGAGCACCGGCGTCAGCGGCGCAGCCATTCCGGATTCGGCGGCATGCCGCCGGTAGTTGAGGCCGACGCACAGGATCTTGCCGGGGTGCGGCAGCGGCGCCAGCAGCTGCATGCGGTCCAGCCGGCCGGCGGGCGCATGCCGTTTTGCAGCCCAAGCCACAGCGCGCGCTGCCTGCGTCCAGGTTTTTTCGCCGCCTTGCAGCAGCGCGTCCAGCGTGGTGGGTATGGCAATGCCTTTAACCTGCCGCGCAGACCGGCGCCAGAATCCGCGGCAGGCGCGCGCCACATCAAACACAGCGCCATCCACAACTGCGCCGAGATGCGGGGTGTCTTTTTGGGAGAATGCTACATATCGCATGGTTTATATCCAGTAGTTAGTAATATGCCGGACCCTGGGAACACGCTGCTTCCAGCTGGCAATCGGCGGCTGCTTAAATTTGGGTGGCGGGTGTGCGCTGCGCGCTGCAGGATTTGCGGCGCGCAGCGCAAGAGCGGGCTCTAGGCAAAGTCCACCTGGGGCAGATGCGTCATCGCTTCGTCGACGGCCGCTGACGGATATTCGTAATCCTGCAGCTGCCCGGTGTGGTACGCATCATAGGCTGCCATGTCAAAGTGGCCGTGGCCGCACAGGTTAAACGCAATCACCTTCTTTACATTGTCGCGCTTGCACAGCAGCGCTTCATCAATTGCAGCGCGCACGGCGTGCGCAGCTTCCGGTGCAGGCAGGATGCCTTCAGCGGCGGCAAACTCCAGCGCCGCAGCAAAGGTGGGGCGCTGCATAACGGCGCGCGCCTCGATGTAGCCGCCATCCACCAGCGCAGAGAGGCTGGGTGCCATGCCGTGGTAGCGCAAGCCGCCGGCGTGAATGCCCGGCGGCATGAAGGTATGGCCGAGCGTGAACATCTTTACAATCGGCGCCATCGCAGCTGTGTCGCCATAGTCATACACAAAGCGGCCCTTGGTGAGGCTGGGGCAGGCAGCCGGCTCCACTGCAATGATGCGCGTGTTGTGGCCCTTGGTCAGGTTCTGGTGCAGGAACGGATAGCAAAAGCCGGCAAAGTTTGAACCACCGCCGGTGCAGCCAATCACCATGTCTGGATATTCGCCGGCCATTTCCATTTGCTCCAGCGCCTCCAGGCCAATTACAGTTTGATGCATCAACACATGGCCGAGCACCGAGCCAAGGCTGTACTTTTTTGCGCCGCCCGAGCTGGCGGCTGCAATCACGGCTTCAGAGATGGCCATCCCAAGCGAGCCGTTGGAATGCGGGTCATCCGCCAGCACCTTGCGCCCGTACTCTGTGTTGGTGCTGGGGCTGGGGTAAACCTGCGCCCCAAAGCTCTCCATGATGTAGCGCCGATATGGCTTGGTGTCGTAGGACACGCGCACCATATAAACCTCAAGGTCAAGCCCGAAGAATTTGCACGCCATCGAAAGCGCAGAGCCCCACTGGCCTGCGCCGGTTTCGGTGGTGAGCGCCTTGGTGCCAGCTTCTTTGTTGTAGAAAGCCTGCGGCACCGCTGTGTTTGGTTTGTGCGAGCCAGCCGGCGACACGCCTTCATACTTGTAATAAATGTGCGCCGGCGTGCCCAGCGCCTTCTCCAGCCGCACAGCGCGGAACATTGGCGTAGGGCGCCACAAGCGGTAGATATCGCGCACTGGCTCGGGAATCTCAATCCAGCGCTCCGGGCTCATCTCCTGCATGATCAGGCTCATCGGAAAGAGCGCCGACAAAAATTCCGGGTCAGCCGGCTGCTTGGTGCCGGGATGCAGCGGCGGGCTCATTGGCACCGGCATGTCTGGATTGATGTTGTACCAGGCCTTGGGCAGGTGGTCTTCGCTTAATAAATATTTGTACTGCGGTGTGCGCGGACCGCTGGAGCGCTTTGCGCCCGCCGCAGCTGCTTTGGATTTGGCAGCAGCCGGCTTGCGGGCGGCAGCCGCTTTGGATTTTGCGGCGGCCAGTTTGCGCGCCGCAGCTGCTTTGGATTTGGCAGCAGCCAGTTTGCGCGCCGCAGCTGCTTTGGATTTGGCAGCAGCCAGTTTGCGCGCTGCGGCTGCAGTGCTCACCTTCGCTTTGCTTTTGGTGGATTTTGAAGCCATGGTAAATCTCCTGTAGACGGTGTCAAGCGCGGCGGAATTATAGCTGATCGATTCCCGAAAATAAACTTGCCAAACACGCCACTATGGGGCGTTTGCCAACCCCGGCTGCTGTGCCACAAAGTCTGAAATTAGCGCCGCCACAGCTGCCGGCCGCTCCAGCGGCACCAGATGCCCGGCGTCTGGCACGCTGCGGATGGCAGTGTGCGGCATGCGCCGCGCCAGTGCTTGTGCGGACGCACTGGTAAATGTGTCTGATTCGGCGCCGCCCACCACCAGCAGCGGCACTTGCAGCAGCGGCAGCTTGCGCCACAAGTTGTCCGGCAGCGTGCTGTAGATTTTCTCCTCCCAGGCTGCTGAGTAGGTGAGCTCTACGGTGCCGGCCACGCCCGGCCCGGCCAGCGCACTCACATAGGCTTGCAGTGCGGCATCGCTCAAGCGCGCAAAACCTGGCTTTGTCCGGTAGTTCGTAAACATCTCCTGCGTGCTGCTAAAGGTGGTGCGGCGGCGGCGGGCACTGGCGCTGAGTGCGCGGGTGCGCGGCAGCCCCACCAATTTTGCGCCAACCCATTGCAGCAGATTTAGCGGCGGCGGCAGCACTGGATCCAAAAGTACGATGGCGCTGAAGGCAGCTGGGCGCTGCAGCGCAGCCAGCAAAGTGGCAATTGCGCCCAGCGAGTGGCCCACGCCCACAACCCGTGGCGTGCTGCGCTCGTCTAAAAATTGCAGCAGATCATGCGCAAGCAAACTCCAGTTTTTAAACTGCTGCGGATCTGCGCCCGGCCACAACGGGCGCTGCGCCAGCGCGTAGACCCGATGTTGCGCACCCAGCAGCGCAAGCAATGGTTGGTAGGCCGCCGGCGGGTAACCGTTGGCATGTGCAAAAGAAAGGTTTGGGCCGGCGGTGCCGGCCGCAACAAACGGGATCACGCGCAGCAGCGGGCGTGCGCAGCGTGTGCGGTGAGCGGGCTGTGAATGTGCATCACGCGCCGCCCAGCACGCTCTCGATCATGGCGCGGTAGCCACGGGCGCAGCTGTGCAATTGCTCCAGCTCCACATACTCGTCGACAGTGTGGGCCAGCGCTTCTGGCGAAGGGCCAAAACCAATTGTGGGCACGGTTGCAATTCCAGCGCTGTATGCACCGTTGGTGCAAAAATTGTACGTGCCATATTCAACTGCGAGGCCGGCGGCCTGCAGGCCGCGCGCAGCGGCTGCCACAAACGGATGGCTGCGCTCTATGAGCCAGGCGGGAAACCATTTGCGGCACGCCAGCACACTGCCGGTGAACGCCCGGTACTCGCCTGCTGCAATTGCCACTTGCAGCTGCGCGCCGGCCGGCATCTGCAGCGCCAGCAGCGCAGCCAGCACATCTGATTCTGTTTCGCCGGGCAGCAGGCGCCGGTCATAGGTGGCGCGGCAAATGCTGGGAACCACAGAGTGGCCGGGGAAAGGCTCGGAGATGATGTCTGTGAGCGCCAGAATTGCAGAGCCAATCTGGGGATGCGCCGGCATGGGCAGTGATTGGATTGCCTGCATGGCGGGCAGCAGCGCGAGCACTGCGTTGAGCGCATGCTGCGGCGCGGAGGTGTGGCCCGGCCGGCCAATCGCGGTGAGTTTAATTTCTGCGCGGCCGCGGCCGCCGTGCACCAGGCGCAGGTTGCTGGGCTCGCCTATCACCACAAAATCTGGCTGCACGCGCTCCATCACGGCGCGCAGTGCCACGCCCTCCAGCACTTCCTCCATTACAGAGGCGCAAACTACAACGCGCCCGGCCAGCAGGGTGCGCTCCGCACCGGCAGCGGCTGCCAGCATGGCGGCCAGTGCGCCGCGCATGTCTGTGCTGCCGCGCCCGTACATGCGGCCGTTGGCAATTGCGGCGCCGTGCGGCGCATGCTGCCACGGCACGCCCGGCGCAATGCCCACCGTGTCTGTGTGCGCATCAAATAGCAGCGTCGGCCCGGCGCGTGTGCCAACAATTTCACCAGTGACGCTGCCATTGGCATCCATGGCCACGCGCTCAAAGCCCAGCGCGGGCATGGCGCCCAGCAAGAATTCGCTGACGCGCTGCTCAGCGCCGGCTTCGCCCGGCAGGCGCACCAGCTGCTGTGCCAGTTCGGTTACTTGCGCGGGGTTAATTTGTGGCAAGTGTGGGGCGCAGCGGCTGCGCGCACGGCCTTGGCTCAGGCGCGATTGATGCGCCGCCAAACACGCTGCAGGTGCAGCGCATCGGTTTCCATGATCGGGCTTTCCACCAGCATGCGCCCGCTGCAGCCCAGCTCGGCCAGCACCTTCAGGAACTCGCGGTAGCGTAAATCGCCTTTGGCAAATGTCAGGTGATGCTCCTCGCCCTTGGGTCCGTAGGCAATGCCGGAGATGTGGATGTGCATACTGCGCAGCGCCGCCACACCCAGCACGGATTGCATGTGCTGCAGCACAACCCGGAACTCTGCAGCAGTGTTGATGCTGCCATCGCCGCCGCGTGCGTGCAAATGGGCAATGTCCAGGCACGGCAGCACGCCGGGCACTTGCAGCGCCATCTGCAGCACATCCTCCAGCGAGCCCAACATGGCGCTCTTGCCCATCAACTCCGGGCGCAGTGTTGCGGGATTGCCAGCCTTGCGCAGTTCGCGCACGCAGCCGCGCAGGCGCTGAATGGCCAGCTTGAGCGCCGCCTTCGGCCGCTGAAAGTACGAGCCCGGATGAAAGATGATGTCCGTGGCGCCGGCCAGATTGCCAAAGTGCGCAGCATCCATCAGGCGCTTGCGGCTGTTGGGCCATTCCTCCGGCATTGCATTCAGGTTTATAAAGTACGGCGCGTGCACACTGAGCGGCATTTCATTTTGTTTGGCAGTGGCGGCAATGCTGGCGCAGGTGGCGGGCGTCACCCGCACGGATTGCACCCAGCCCAGCTCCAGCGTGCCAAGGCCCAGTGCTTTCATCTGCTGCACTGCACCGGCAGAGCCGCCGGGCTTCGGCGGCGTGGAAGTGGGCGCACCCACTGTCCCAAAAATAAATTCAGCCGCCGGCATCTGGCAATCTCAAGGCACAGCTGCGCTCAGCAACTGATTGTCAGCCACGCACATGCACGCTTCCAATGTGGACCCGAGCCTGGTGTTCAACAGCTGCCCCTGATATTTCTTGGCGCCCGTAACGGCGCGCCAGCCGCCCAGCTCAAATGGCAGCGGTCCATCAGCAGCGATCCATTCACCGTTGTACTTGCGCGCCAGATGCACGTGGGAGCTGGTGGAGCGCGTCTCTCCCGCGCAGCCGGGATGCCCGAGGCGGGTGCCCGCCTGCACATGTGTGCCTTCTATGATATTTGCGGTGTCCACTTCCAAGTGCATGTACATCATCACCCAGCCGGTGGTTTCACGGCCGTCACCGTCCAGGTCCAGCATCAGCACGCCGCTGCTAATGCGCGCCACCACACCATTGGCAACCGCCGTTACCCAGTCCCCCGAAATGTCACAGCCGGCGTAGGTAAGCCCGGGCGCGAAGTCCACTGCGCCCCATGGCTGCGAGTCCCCGATTGCCGGATGCGGCCCGCCGGTAAAGTTCCAGATTACGCCGGTGGTGAACGGCAGCTGCCATTGTGGCTGCTGTAATGTGGCGGGCAGCAAGTCAACATTTAACGACGTCGCCTCGCCGAACAATGCGCTCAGCGTTGCTGCAACTCCTTGCGCGCCAATGGCACGCTCAAACTCCGGCAGTGAGCTGAATTGCGCCAGCAGGTTATAGACCGCAACACTGCCGGCATTCAGGCGCGGGTCCAGGCGCCACACCCAGCCGTCGGCCAGTGTCAGAGAGCGCAGCGTGCCGGCGCGCCAGCCGTAGTAGCCTTCGTTTAGCAAGAGCACAGCGCCGCGCAGCTGATTTGCGAAGCCCGCATCTTGCCAGTCCTTCAAACCAAACGGGTAAGTTTCTTGCTCCTTGCTCGGTGCGTTGCCGGTGTATAGCCCGGACTGGTATTCCAGCAGCGCCAGCAACAGCCGCGGGTTGATGGAGTAGTTGCGCGCCGCTTTCTGCAAAACCTGCCATCCATCGGCGCGATAAGTTTCGCCGTCTTTTTCACGCACGGAAGCCAGCCATGGGCCGGCTTGCGCTCCATCATTGATGACCGGATACAGCTCCTGCAGTGGCCCGTACACAAATGTGTTGTCGGGAATAATTTGTGGTTGCGGTGGCACGCTGAAATCAAACATGCTTACGAGTAAGTTTGAACCGGGCGCCACCAGCACGCCCGTCATGGGCAGGCTTGGGTTTGCAGCGCGCAGGTCGCCCTCGGATACGCCGAAGCGCCCCGCAAGTGCCGGCACGGTGTCCCCCGGCTGCGAACGATAAAAATTCTTTGGCTTACTCTCGGCTGCCGGGGCGGGCACAGTGGGTGTCGGCGGTGGCAGCGTGGGCACGGCTGTCGGGGGCGGCGCCGTTGGTGTGGGCTCCGCAGTCGCCGCCGGCTGCAGCTCAATGCGGGCGCGCTGCGGTACGGCGGCCTGCGCAGCCACGCAGCCGGCAATCAGCACGGCAGCACAGCCCGCCAAAAATAATTTATGTTGCCGGTTGCCCATTTGTTTCAGTTGCGCCCGGCATTATAAACATTGCGCGCGCCGGAATTTATCAATGAAAAAAAACGGGCGCCCGCGCTCCAAGATTGCGCGCAGGTAACGCACCCTCAAAAGGCGCGGCAGCTGCCTGCTCCGGGCTGCACCCCGCCACACATCATTGCGCCGGCTGCCAGTCCGGTTCAATGTCATCGCCGCTGGAGTCCGGGTTGCTGAGCATGGTCTGCGAATCACCAGTGCTGGTCATCATGTAAACCTTAAAGGTGCCGCTGCGGTTGGAAGAGAACGCAAGCTGGTCGCCGTTGGAAGACCAGGTGGGCGAGAAGTCATCGCCGCGCGAAACTGTCAGGCGCACAGTTTCAAGCGTCTCCACTGTTAACAGCATGATCTCAAAATCACCGAAGCGATCGGAGGAGAACGCAACCTGATCACCGCGCGGCGACCAAGCCGGGTCTAGGTCAGTTCCCGGGTCGTTCGTGAGGCGGGCCTGGAAATGTCCGTAAGCATCCATCAGGTACAGCTCCATGTTGCCGTCGCGTTCGGACCAAAACACAATGTCCGAGCCCAATGGCGACCAGTCCGGCGAACCCTCTTTTGCTGCGGTGTTCGTCAGGCGTTGCAATTCTGTGCCCAGCGGGCTCATGGTGAAGATCTCCGCATTGCCCGCACGCTCGCTGACAAATGCAATCCGGCTGCCATCGGGCGCCCAAGTGGGCTGCTTGTCAGAGAAGACGCTGTCGGTAATGCGTTTGGTGTTCGAGCCATCCAGGTTCATGGTGTAAATTTCCGCGTTTTGATCGCGGAAGGAGTACAGTGCAATTTTGCTGCCGTCGGGCGAGAAGGCCGGGCTGCGGTCGCTGGCGGCATTGTTGGAGATGCGCGTTGCACCGGGAGCGTCGGATTTGATGAGGTACAACTCGTAGTTGCCGGACTTCTGCGAGGATGCCATTACAAGGTGCGCAGGGCTGGGCGACCAGTCGGCGTTGTCATCATTGGCGGAGAATATGTTGCTCATGTTCTGCGCAGCAGAGCCCGCAGCGTAGATGGAGTAAATGTCGTAGCGGCCGGTGGAGTTGCCGGAGAAAGCCAGCCGTACGCCATCCGGGGACCAGGTTGGAAACGACTCGTCGCTCTCCGTGAGCGTCATGCGCACGGGCTGCGAACCATCTGCCGCCATGACATAAATTTCGTAGTTGCCATCGCGCCGGGACGCAAACGCAATGCGGTCGGACTTTGGCGACCACGCTGGCTGCAAGTCTTCCCCGCCGCTGTCGGTCAGGCGCAGCTGGTCGGAGCCATCCGGGTTCATAGAGTAGATCTCGAAGTTTCCGTCGCGGATGGAGGCAAACGCAATCCGCTTGCCATCGCGCGACCAGCTCGGTGTTAAGTCCTGGGCCGTGTTGCTGGTGAGGCGCACCTGCTCGGACCCGTCGCTGTTCATTACATATATTTCTGGGTTGCCATCGCGGTAGGAAACAAACGCGATGCGCTTGCCATCCGGCTGCCAGGTTGGGTCATAGTCATTGCCGGGGCTCTTGCTCAGGTTCGTCTGATCGCCGCCTTCTGCGGCCATGACATAGATTTCACTGTTGCCGTCGCGGTCGGATGCAAATGCAATCTGGGAAACGTTTGGCGACCAGGCCGGGTCGGTATCAGCTGCCGCATTGTCCGTCAGGCGTTTGCGGCCGGTGCCCTTGGAATCCATCATGTAAATTTCCGTGTTGCCCTCCAGATCCGACACGAAGGCAATGCGGCCGCTAAACCCGGTGGGGGCCGGCGTGGGCAGCGGGCCCAGGGTTGCGGTGGGGGTTGGCGTGTGGGTGTAGGTCGGCGACGGCGTGGGTGTGAGGGTGAACAGGATTAGCGCCAGCGGCTCGGGCGGCCGGCCAATGGCATCCACCAAAAACTGCGGCGGGTTGCAGGCCATGCTGGCGAGCAGCAGCAACGCGCCCACCAACAGCGCAGCCGCCGGCCGGCGTGGTGCACCGCGCAAATTTCTTTTCGCGCCAGCCGGCCCGTGCTCAGACAATGCAGCCATACCCGGCGGGCACCAGCATTGCCAGGCACACAGCTACGCCGCCCAGCATAATGATTACCGGCACATTTTCGCGCACGATGAACAGGTTCCACTCCATTTCAGCAAGCGCATCGAGCGCCAGGTAACCTAACACGGCCGCAGCAATCAGCAGCCAAAACGAAGTCTCACAATTTATTGCAATTTGGGTCATACATCACCAGCCCGTGGGCACTGCGCAATATAGCACAATCATTTGTTCCGGAATGCGTTTCCATGTGTTTTACCGTGCGCAGCCGTGGCGGCCGGCCGCGCCAATTGTGCTTGACAAATCCGGATCAGCCGGTAAAATTTAGGCATGCCTAATTTAATGATTGCCAACGGGAACCAAATCTAGGGTGGCGCAAGCAATTTTATTTTTGCTATTGGGGGCGGCTTTACTGTTGTCGGCGCTCTGGGCCTTCCGGCCCGGCAGCGGCTGGTACTGGCGCGGCCAAACCCAGAATGAAATGACTGACCGCGTGCGCACCGAAGACGCGGTGAAGCACATTCACCTCAGCAACTTGCGCGGCCTGCAACCGACGCTTGAGAGCCTGGCCGGTGCATTGCAAGTGACCGGCAATCAAGCCGCTGCAGTGGCGCAAAGCCTCACACAATTTGGGCTGGCAGACTTAATGGATGGCCAGCTGCGCCTGCAGCCGCGCGGTGTGGAAGCCGCACTGCACATCATTCGTGTGCACCGCTTGTGGGAGCATCATCTGGCGGAGGGCACAAGCGTATCCGAGGGTGAGTGGCACTCGCAAGCCGACCGCATCGAACATCAGCTCTCGCCGCAGGATGCGGATAAGCTGGCAGCCCAGATGGGCAACCCGCTGCGCGATCCGCACGGCGACCCGATCCCCTCGCACGCGGGCAGCTTGCGCCCGCAAGACGGACTGCCGCTTTCCAATGTGGCGGTAAATCAATCCTGCAGAATTGTGCACATCGAAGACGAGCCGGTCGCAATCTTTTCACAAATTGTAGCCAGTGGCTTGCAGCCCGAAATGGAGCTGCGCGTGCTGGAGAACAATTCGCGGCGCGTGCGCGTGTGGGCTGATGGCAGCGAGCATGTACTGGCGCCCCTGCTGGCGGCGAATGTGGCGGTGCGGCCAATTGAAGTGCAGGCGCAAGAAGTTGCGCAGCGGCCGTTATGCGACCTTGAGCCCGGGCAGGCCAGCCGCGTTGTGGGCATCTCGCATGCATGCCGCGGGCTTGAACGGCGGCGCCTGCTGGACCTGGGATTACTGCCCGGCACGATGGTCTACGCCGAGCTGCGCAGCCCTTCCGGCGACCCCACCGCGTATCGCATTCGTGACACTCTGATTGCATTGCGCCGCACGCAGGCGCAATGGGTGCGTGTGGAGTAACAGCATGGCAAAGGAGACCAGCCCAGTGAATTCAGTTCCAGTAATTCAACCTGCGGGTGCGGCGTGCGAAACCTGCCCCGCGCATCATGCCGCCAACCTGCTGCGGCTGGGTGTGAATGTAAACGACTGTGATTTTGTGGTGGCGCTGGCGGGCAATCCCAACACCGGCAAGAGCACGGTCTTCAACGCGCTCACCGGTCTGCGCCAGCACACCGGCAACTGGCCGGGCAAAACCGTGACGCGCGCGGAAGGCGCATACTCATACGGCCAAAAGCGCTACAAGATTGTTGATCTTCCCGGCACCTATTCGCTGCTCTCCACCACCTTGGATGAAGAGGTGGCGCGCGATTTTATTTTGTTCGGGCAGCCGGACGTGACGGTGGTGGTTGTGGATGCCACGCGTCTGGAACGCAACTTGAACCTGGTGCTGCAGGTGCTGGAGATTACCGACCGTGCCGTGCTCAGCCTGAACTTGATGGATGAGGCGCGCCGCCACCAGCTGCAGGTGGATGACCGCCGGCTGGCGCGTGACCTGGGCATTCCGGTGGTGCCAATGTCTGCGCGGCGCGGCGAAGGCATCGCAGATTTGCTGCGCGCTGTGCATGAGGTTGCCACCGGCGCCACCGTGTGCAATCCGCACCGCTTGCAAAGCGAGCCCGCCGGCCTCAAGCGCGCCGTGGCGCAGCTTGTGACTCAGATCAATGCCGTGTATCCCGGGCTGCCCAATGCGCGCTGGGTGGCCATGCGCCTGCTGGATGGCGATCAGCGCATCATTGATGCCATGCAGCGCGGCGAGCTGGGCGATCTTACATTGCGCCAGAATTTAGAGCCGGCCCCGCAAGCGGCGCTGGATCCCGCATAGTTAAGGCGCGACCACTTCAAGGAGACAAAATTTGAGCACAGTAATTCCCACCGCTGAAGATATTCTTGCGGGCGCGGAGACGCTGCGCTGGAGCGCCGGGGTGAACTTTCATGAGCAGCTGGTGGAGGCAATCTACACCGATGCTGCGCGCCTCACGGACCGCGCCGTAACGCGGCCGGAGTCGCCGTTGCGGTTTGATTTTGACCGCACGGTGGACAAACTGGTCACGAGCCGCTGGTTTGGCTTCCCGCTCATGCTGCTGATGCTGGCAACAGTCTTTTACATCACCATCGTTGGCGCGAACGTGCCCTCGGGCCTGCTCTCAGATTTACTGATCGGGATCATTCACCCGCTTCTGAAGCAGGGCAGCGCAGCGCTTGGTGTCCCGTTGTTTTTTGACGGGCTGGTGATTGATGGAATGTATCTGGGCAGCGCGTGGGTGGTGGCGGTCATGCTGCCGCCGATGATGATCTTCTTTCCGCTCTTCACACTGCTGGAAGACTTTGGTTATCTGCCGCGCGTTGCGTTCAATCTGGATGCCATCTTCCGCAAGAGTGGGGCGCACGGCAAGCAGGCGCTGACCATGGCGATGGGCTGGGGCTGCAATGCTGCCGGCGTGGTTGCCACGCGCATCATCGACAGCCCGCGTGAGCGGCTGATCGCCATCATCACCAACAACTTTGCGCTTTGCAACGGCCGCTGGCCGACGCAGATCATGATTGCCACCGTCTTCATCGGGGTGCTGGCGCCGGCCGGGTGGGGCGGCCTGGTGTCTGCGCTGGCGGTGGTGGGTGTGGCGGTGCTGGGCATCCTGCTCACATTTGCCAGCAGCTTTCTGCTTTCGCGCACAGTGCTTAAGGGCGAAGTGTCAACCTTTAGCCTGGAGCTGCCGCCGTATCGGCCGCCGCGAATTTGGCAGACAATCTACACCTCCATTATCGACCGCACAATTATTGTGCTGTGGCGCGCCGTGATGTGGGCGCTGCCGGCGGGGGCGCTGATCTGGCTTGCTGGTAATTTGAATATTTCCGGGGTAAGTATTGCCGAGCATCTAATTCAATTCTTAAATCCTGCGGGCTTGGTGCTGGGTCTCAACGGCGTAATTTTGCTGGCTTATATTCTGGCGATCCCGGCCAACGAGATTGTGATACCAACGGTGCTAATGCTGACCGCGCTTTCAGCCAAAATGGCGGGTGTGGGCGCCGGAGCGGGCGTGATGTTCAATGCGGAGTCTGACGCGCAGCTGGCGCAGTTGTTTGCGTCCGGCGGCTGGACGCTTTTGACGGCGGTGAACCTGATGCTCTTCAGCCTCATCCACAATCCCTGCAGCACCACCATCCACACCATTTACAAAGAGACACGCAGCGGCAAGTGGACGACGGTGGCGGCTTTGATGCCGCTGCTGTTGGGCTTTGTGGTGACCTTTGTGGTTGCGCAAGTTTGGCGCCTGGTGGCCGCCGGCTAACCCTTCCACGCAGCGTCCGCCTTGGGGCGCGCGCGTTTGCAGGCGGCGCGCCCCGTCTTCCCGCGTGCAGTTCCGCTGCGGCGGGATGTTCGATACAATCCCGAGATCAACATGAATGGTGTAAAGCACAGCAACTTTTCGCGTTACGCGTGGGCCGTGCTGGCCTACAACGTATTTGTAATTCTGCTGGGCGCGTTTGTGCGCTCATCCGGATCGGGCGCGGGCTGTGGCAGCCATTGGCCGCTGTGCAATGGCGAAGTGCTGCCGCAAGCGCCGGGTATTGCCACGCTGATTGAATTCTCGCACCGGCTTACAAGTGGAGTGGCGCTGCTGCTTGTGGGCGGGCTGCTACTTTGGGCGCGCCGCTTGTATGCGGCGGGGCAGCCGGCGCGGGTTGCCGCCATGTGGTCCATGGGCTTCATTGTCGTGGAAGCATTGGTGGGCGCGGCGCTGGTACTGTTGCAGTTAACGGGGGACAACCCCGCACTGCTTCGTGGCGGCGTGATTGCCGTGCACCTTGCCAACACGCTGCTGCTGCTTGGCGCGCTCACACTTTGCGCCTGGCATGCTGCGGGCGGTGTCCCGGTGCAGCTGCCAAAGGGTGCGCCTGCCGCAGCAATCTGGCTTGGCACGGGTTTGCTGGTACTGGTGGGCAGCAGCGGCGCCATTACGGCGCTGGGTGACACGCTCTTCCCGGCTGCGTCGTTGTCTGCCGGCTTGCAGCAGGACTTCGACCCGGGCGCACACTTGTTTGTGCGCTTGCGCATTTGGCATCCGGTGCTGGCCATTGGCACCGGCCTCTACATAATTGTTCTGGCGCGCATTTGGGGATTGGAAGGACAGCCGGCAGCGGTGCGGCGCGCAGCGCGCGCATTGATTGTGGTGGTGGGCTTGCAATGGGTAGGCGGCACGCTGGCGGTGCTGCTGCTTGCGCCTCTGTGGATTCAAATCACGCATCTGCTGATGGCGGATGTGCTGTGGATACTGTGGGTGCTGCTGATTGCAGCTGTGCACCCGGCGCCGGTTGCCGTAACCAGCAGCCGGCAGTCTGTGCCGGCGTAATGTCCGCGCGCGAGCAGGCGCGCCATATGCGCGCCGCACTGACGCAGATAAATCTGGATGACAGCCTGGCGGCATTCGGCGTGCAGCCGCATGCGCTGCTGGCCAAGCTGCTGCGCAAACTTTTAGGGTGGCCGGCAGACCGCTTTGCGGCGCGCCTGCTGGAGTTTGATGTGCTGGTGGCTGCGCGCGGATTGCGCGCCGCCGCCCAATGGCTGCTGCCGCATTACTGTGGCGGGCTGCGCGTTAGCGGCGTAGAGCATCTGGCAGCCGGCGGAGCGCTGCTGGTTGTGTCCAATCATCCCGGCATGGCGGATACGCTGGCGCTGCTGGCGAGCATTGCGCGCAATGATCTGCGGGTACTGGCGGGCGCGCGCCCCTTTTTGGAGCGCTTGCAGCACACCTCTGAACATCTCATCATGTTAAATTCGGATGGCACAGGCCAGCTGCAGGCGGTGCGCAGCGCGCTGCGCCACTTGCAGGCGGGCGGGGCGCTGCTTACTTTTCCGGCTGGCGAAATCGAGCCGGATCCGGCTGCGCTGCCCGGTGCGGCGGCTGCCCTCGCGCGCTGGTCCGACAGTGTTGGCTTGTTTGCACGCCTGGCGCCGCAGACACAAATTGTGCCAGCCGTCGTCAGCGGCGCAATCTCCGCTGCCAGCTTGCGCAACCCGCTCACGCGCCTGCGCCGGACTGCGCCCGACCAGCAGCGCTTTGCGGTTGCGCTGCAAGTTTTGTGGCCGGGATACCGGCGCGCGCCTGTGCATTTGGCATTTGGCGCGCCGCTTTCCGGTGCTGAACTGCTGCGCAACGGGGCGGGCGCGGCTGCCATCACGCGCACCGTTGCGGAAGCTGTGCAGGCGCTGTTGCAGCGCACTGCCGGCTATGTTGGTGAAGGCTGACGGACATCTGCGCGCTTATTTATGCGATACTAGATTTAGATTCAGTTCAATTGGGGGCACATCATGGAAGCTGACGACACCCAACCGCGTTTCGAAATTATGCCTGTGGCTATCATTGTGCTTGCGCTGGCAACGGCGCTGATTCACATTTATCTGGCGGTGCCGGATACGATGGTGGCGTTTTATTTAAACGGAGCCGGCTACATTGCGCTGCTGATTGCGCTGTATTGGCAGCGGCTGGCACGCTGGCAGCGCCTGGCCCGGATCGGATTGATTGGCTACACGCTGCTCACAATCGTACTATGGGTAGTGATTGGCGCGCGAACTCAAATTGCGTATTTGGACAAGTTAATTGAAGTGCTGCTGGTGCTGGCGCTGCTTTGGGAGTGGCGCACGGCCATGCAAACTGCCAGCACGCAGGACAGCGTGCAATAGAGCGCGGGCTGCCGGCCCAGGTGCTGCGCCGGCTGGCGGGTGCGGCTGCACAGCGGCTGCGCAGTGGGCGGCCGCTTGTAACGCTTAGCTACGCCCAAAGCATTGACGGCTGCATTGCGCTGGCGCCGGGCCGGCCGGTGGAGCTAAGCGGTGCGCCGGCAAGCCGGCTGACACACCAGCTGCGCAGCGCGCACGATGTGCTGCTGGTGGGCATCAATACTGTGCTTGCCGACAATCCACAGTTGAACGTGCGCTACGGCAGCGGGCCGGACCCGCAGCCGGTGATTGTGGACAGCCGCCTGCAACTGCCGTTGGATTCTTATTTGGTGCAAAACGCAGCGCGCCGGCCATGGGTGGCTACGCTGGCTCCCGTGCATGCTGCGCGGCGCACAGCGCTGGAGCAGGCCGGGGTGCAGGTGCTGGAAACCGCGCCCGACGGGCAGTGCCGCGTGAGCCTGCCCGCGCTGCTGGCAGAGCTGGCGCGGCGTGAGATAAACAGTGTGATGGTGGAAGGCGGCGCGCGCATTCTTACGAGCCTGCTGTGCGCGCGCAGCGCAGACCAGCTGGTGTTGACGATTGTGCCGCGCCTGCTTGGCGGCTACCGCGCGATTGGCGCACTGGCGCCGGGTGCGCGCGCAACACTGCGCCACATGCGGACGCGCCGTGCCGGTGCGGACTTGCTGCTGTGGGGTGAGCTGGCGTGGCAGTGATGCAAATGGCGCGCTGCATTGAGTTCAGCGCAGCCTTGCAAGTGCGCGTGGTGTCGGACGCGCTGCCGCAGCCGGCGGCCGGCGAGGTGCTGGTGCAAACCGAATGTTCGGCCATTAGTGCCGGCACGGAGCTGCTGGTTTATCGCGGGCAGCTGCCGCCGGATATGGCGCTTGACGACAGCATTGCGGTGCTGCAGCGGCCAGTGCAATATCCGCTGCGCTACGGTTATGCAGCTGTGGGCACCGTGGTTGCGTGCGGCAGTGCCGTGTTGCCCGCGTGGCAGGGGCAGCGCGTGCTGGCGTTTCATCCGCATGCCAGCCATTTCATTGCGCAACCGCAAGACTTGCAGCCGGTGCCTGCGTCTATCAGCAGCGCTGCCGCTGCGCTGCTGCCCAACATGGAGACCGCCGTAAATTTTTTGCACGACGGGCAGCCGCTGCTGGGTGAGCGCGTGGCTGTGTTTGGGCAGGGCGTGGTGGGCCTGCTCACAACCGCGCTGCTGGCGCTGTTGCCGCTTGCCAGCCTGACAACTTTTGATGTGCTGCCGGAGCGGCGCGCGCAGGCGCTGCTCTTTGGCGCCACGCGCAGCCTGGATCCGCTCACTGCGCAATTGCAAGCAGTGGACGCCGACCTTACGTACGAGTTGAGCGGCAACCCGGCCGCGCTGGATGCTGCGCTGCAAGCCACTGGTGAATTTGGGCGCGTGGTGGTGGGCTCGTGGTACGGCGGGAAAACAGCGCCGCTGCAGCTTGGCGGGCGCTTTCATCGCGCGCGCCAGACAATCAGCAGCAGCCAGGTGAGCAGCATCGGGGCGCAGCTTTCTGCGCGCTGGAGCAAGGCGCGGCGCTTGCAGGAAGCCTGGCGCATGTGTGCGCTGGTGCAGCCGGAGCGCCTTGTGTCGCATCGTTTTGCGCTGGAAGATGCACCTGCGGCCTATCGCCTGCTTGACCAACAACCTGCGGCAGCGCTGCAGGTGCTGCTTACTTATTAACTGCGATTGATCATGGAGAATGGACAAATGATAAAAGAATTCGCGCAGGTTGAGGTTTTGCCGGGCAAGGACGGGGAATTTGTGGCTGCGGTAAATCTTGCCGTGGCTAAAGTTTTATCCACTGCGCGGGGCTTCATTGCGTTTGAAATTTACAAATCGGTTGAGCGCGAGAATGTTTACATGTTTGAAATTCAATGGGCCACGCTGGTGGACCACACCATTGGCTTTAGAGAGTCGGATCTATTTCCAAAGTGGCGCGCGATCATCGGGCCATTCTTTGCAAGTCCGCCGCAGGTGGAGCACTGGGGCATTGTGCCGCTAGCGGCCGGCACTGAGTGAGCGGAGGCTGGCTGCATGTTTAATCCCCCCGCATATTGTTTGTGTGTGCAGCGCGACTTTGTAGCGCAGCATTATTTAATCGGCGGTGACTGGGGCGCGGAAAATCTGCGCCACTCGCATCATTTCGTGCTGGAGCTGCGCCTGCACGGCAGCGCGCTTGACCAGCACGGCTACATGGTGGACATTGTGGATGTGGAGCGCGAGCTGCAGGCGGTGCTGGCGGTTTATCGCGACCAGACGCTGAATGATCTGGCGCCGTTTGCGGGCCTCAATCCCAGCATTGAAAACTTTGCGCGCATCTTGTGCGCCGCGCTGGCTGCGCGCGTGCCGGCGCCCGCTGTGCGCGCGTTTGAGGTGCGCCTGTGGGAGAACGAGATTGCGTGGGCAAGCTGCACTTTAGAGCGCGCGTGAGCCGTGCCCTGCCTGGGCGGCGCGCGTGCGGGTAGGGCTTGTTATCTACGGGTCGCTGGCCCAGGTTTCCGGTGGTTACCTGTATGACCGCATGCTCGTGCAGCATCTGCAGCGCCAGGGCGATGAAGTGCAGATGTTTGCACTGCCCGCCCGCCCGTACGCTGCGTGTCTCCTGCAAAATTTTGATGCGCAGTTCCGGCGGCGGCTGCAATCTGCGCGGCTGGACGTGCTATTGCAGGATGAGCTGAACCACCCATCGCTTGTGGTGCTCAACACTTGGCTGCGGCGGCACGTGCGTTATCCGCTGCTGGCAATAGTGCACCACTTGCGCTGCGAGGAACGCTGGCGGCCGGCAGCGCAGCGCCTTTATCGAGCCATGGAGGCGCGCTACTTGAGCAGCGTTGCGGGCGTAATTTGCAACAGCGCCGCAACATTGCGGGCGGTGCATCGGACCGCCGGGCAAAATCTGCCGGGCATTGTGGCAGCGCCCGGTGGCGACCGGTTTGCGCCGGCGATCACACTTGATGCAATTGCAGCGCGCAGCATGCAGGCGGGTGCATTGCGGATCATTTTTTTGGGCAACTTGATTGTGCGCAAAGGCCTGCACTGCCTGCTTGCGGCGCTGGCAAAATTGCCGCGCACCGGCTGGCATTTGGATGTGGTGGGCAGCGCGCACGCCGATGGCGGATATGCGCAGCGCGTTCGGCAGCAGGCAAGCGCACTAGACATCGCCGCCAACATTGCATGGCACGGCAGCCTGCCCGATGACCAGCTCTCCAGCTTGCTTGCAGGCAGCCACGTGCTGGCGGTGCCGGCAGCGCACGAGGGTTTTGGTATTGCTTATTTGGAGGGCATGGGGTTTGGTGTGCCCGCGCTGGCGGCGCGCTCTGGCGGAGCAGCGGAGTTCATCACGGACGGTGTGGATGGCTGGCTGGTGGATGCGGAGGACGCCAGCCAACTTGCGGATCGATTGCGCCAGTTGGCTGCTGATCGCAGCCAGTTGTGCACTGCAGCGCTTGCTGCGCGCCGGCGTTTTGAGCAGCAGCCCACTTGGGAGCAGAGCATGCAGCGCGTGCGCGCCCACCTGCTGCAGCTGGCGGCCTGAACTATGGCCGCACCGGCTGAATACAGTTTCGAGCGCTATCTTGCGGCCAAGCGCGCCATCGACGACCGTTCGCTGAACCTGCACGTGTGGCAGGCGCTGCTGGCGGCGCTGCCGGACGTGCGTCCGTTGCAGGTGCTGGAGATTGGCGCGGGCATTGGCACCATGCTGGACCGCATGCGCGCGTGGGAATTCCCCGCATTGTTTGACTACACCGGCATTGATGCGGATGCCGGCAGCGTTGCAACGGCGCGTGCGCGCCACAAGCTGCCGCAGCCCAATGTTAATTTTGAGGCGATCGATCTGGACGGATTGCTTGCGCGGGAGCGCGGCGGGCGCAAGTGGCACCTGCTGATTGCGCATGCGTTTATGGATTTGGTGGACGCCGAGCGCGTGCTGCCCGGCATGTTGCAGCTGCTGCATCCCGGCGGCCTGCTGTACCTAACCCTCAACTTTGACGGCGTGACCACGCTGCTGCCGGCGGTGGATGCAGAACTGGATGCGCGCCTTGAGCGCCGTTACCACCAAACGATGGATGAGCGCGTAGTCGGCGGCCGGCGCGCGGGCCATAGCCGAACGGGCCGGCAGCTGTTAATGTTTTTGCCGGCGGCCGGTGCCACGCTGCTTGCCAGCGGAAGTTCGGACTGGGTTGTGCACGCCACACCTTTTTCCTATCCAGAAGATGCCGAGTACTTTCTTCATTACATCATTCACACCATGCAAGCAGCGCTTGCCGACAGCCCGCATTTCAGCCATGCAGAACTGGATGCGTGGGCCGCGCACCGCCACCGGCAGGCTGCGAACCAGACGCTGGTGTATGTTGCGCATCAGCTGGATTTTCTGGCGCAGGCGCCGCGGTAACCACGGCGGCGGTGATGGCGGGCGTGCGCCAAATGCGTTGACAGTGGCGAATCGCTATGCTATATTCGAACCCGTTGGCACGCACCGCGGCCAAGCGCACCCCTACAAGCTGACCCCAAAGCATGAGCATGACTGATTCCAACTGGCTGTTTGTGTCGCTATTCATGGTGATTGCGCTGGTGTTTCCGGCCGTGCCGGTGGTTGCGGCGCGAATTTTGGGCCCGCATCGGCCGAACGCGCTCAAGAATGAAACCTTTGAGTGCGGCATGCAAACAGTGGGCGACTCTTGGGTGCAGTTCAAAATCCAGTACTACGTTTTTGGATTGCTGTTTTTAGTGTTTGATGTGGAGAGCATCTTTCTGTTTCCGTGGGCTGTTGCCTATCAGCAGATGGCTCTGTTTGCGGTGTTCGAGGGCCTGGTGTTCATTTTGCTGTTGACTGGCGGGCTCGTTTATATGTGGCGCAAGGGCGCGCTGGAATGGGTGTAACCGGCGCTGAACACGCGCAGTCAATGGCTGGTGGCCGCAAGCGATTGCAAAGGCCGTCAGCCATTTTGTGTGTCTAGCCACGGGTCACTGAGTCACAGCATCCATGCCTGAATTTTCTTTTGGCGATATTGCGGTTTATGCCTATGACATGATCGGGTGGCTGCTGGGCACCTTTGGCCTGGACCCCAAACTAGTTGTCATTATCCAAAAGTTTGCGGCCGCATTCCTGCTGGCAAATTTTGCGCTGCTGACGCCCATCTTTACGATTTGGCTTGAGCGCAAAATAGCGGCGCGCTTTCAAGACCGGCTGGGCCCCAACCGCGTTGGGCCGTATGGCTTGTTCCAGTCCTTCGCCGATATCCTGAAGCTGCTCACAAAAGAAATTATCACCCCCAGTGGTGCGGACAAGGTGGTGTACTTTATCGGCCCGATCCTTTCGGTTGCGCCGGTGCTTGGAATTTGGGTTGTCATTCCATTTGCCTCCACCATGATTGGCTCCAACCTGAATGTTGGGGTGCTGTACAGCGTGGCAATTGGCGGCATCGGCACGCTGGCGATCATGATGGGCGGCTGGGCAAGCAACAACAAATATGCGCTGCTGGGCGCGTTCCGCGCTGCATCGCAGCTTGTTTCTTACGAAGTGCCGCTGATTCTGGCATTGTTGATACCGACGCTGCTCACCGGATCAATGGGCATGCAAGACATCGTGCTTGCGCAAGGCACCTGGTTTGTGGTGTACGCGCCGATTGCGGCCGCAATCTTTTTGCTTTCTAGTTTGGCGGAGATTGGCCGCGCCCCGTTTGACATTCTTGAAGCCGAGAGTGAAATCGTTGCCGGCTATCACGTCGAGTACTCCGGCTTTCTGTTTGCCATCTGGCAGCTCGGCGAGTTTCTGCATGCCTTCACAATTTCCGCGCTCACTTCCGTGCTGTTCCTGGGCGGCTGGCGTGGTCCGCTGGTGGACCAGTTTCCAATTCTGGGCATGGTCTACCTTCTCGCCAAGACATATTTTGTTTACTTTCTAACGATGTGGATTCGTGCCACAGTGCCGCGCATCCGCATCGACCAGATGAACAACCTCAACTGGAAGTTCCTGGTCCCGCTGGCTTTGGCAGCGCTGGTGCTGGTGGCGCTGATGGACAAACTGCTGCCGCCTACGCTGGTTGGCAGCGCGCGGGCATGGGCGCACTTTGCCAGCAATGCAGCGTTGATGGTGGTCGTGTTTGGAATGCTGCGCGCTGAATCGCGGCGCCTGCAGAGCACGCCGGTTGCGGCGCGAACCCCGGCTGCGGCTGCCCACTAATGCGGGTGCAATGAGCGCGCAGCAAATATTGTTTCTGGCTACAGCTGGCGTGACCTTGATCAGCGCGGCGCTGGTGGTTACGGTGCGCAACCTGATTCATGCCGGCTTGTGGCTGGTCTTGGCGCTGTTTGCAGTGGCAGCCATCTATGTGCAGCTCGAGGCCGATTTTCTTGCAGTGGTGCAGGTCATTCTCTACATTGGCGCAATCGCCATCCTGATTATTTTCTCGGTGATGCTAACGCGGCGCGTGATGGCAGACACCGGCCCGCAGCGCATACCGCAGTGGCCGTTGGCGGTAGTGCTGGCGCTGCTTGTGTTTGGCGGGCTGGCTTATTTGCTGGCTCAGGTTCAGTGGCCGTTGGCACCGGATGTGGACGTGAGCGACACAGTGCTGGCGCTCGGCGAGTCGTTTGTTGACCCCAACCGCTTTGTGATCCCGTTCGAGGTTGCCACAATATTGTTGCTTGTGGCGCTGATCGGCTCTATCAGCCTCGCGTTGCCGGAGCGGGAAAGTGACTAGCCGCCACTGGCCGGCTGCGCAGCGCTGCAGCTGGAAAGCCTGATGGTTCCGCTTTCCTGGTACTTGATCTTTGCTGCGCTGCTCTTCAGCATTGGCATTTATGGCGTGCTGGCGCGCGCCAATGCAATTGGGATTCTGATGGCGCTGGAGCTGATGCTCAACGCTGTGATCGTGAACATCGTGGCGTTCTGGCGCCACCTTGGGCCCACCCAAGTGAGCGGGCAGATGTTCGCCGTAATTGTTTTTGCCGTGGCGGCGGCTGAAGCTGCCGTTGGGCTTGCGCTCATTATCTCAATTTACCGGCGCCGCGGCACGGTGGTTGTTGAAGATGTGCGCTTGCTGAAGTGGTAATTTGATGGAGACTAGTGCTTTGGCAGTTTGGCTGATCCCGGCCCCCCCGCTGATTTCGGCCGCGGTGATTCTGCTGTTCACCTTCCGCAGCCGCTGGCTGAGCCACACGGTTGCGCTTGGGGCAATTGGCATTTCGCTCGTGCTCGGCTGGTCGGTTGTGTTCGGCGCGCTGCGCACGCCGCATTTTGCGGAGCATCCGCTGGCGGCCAGTTTGGACTGGCTGCCCACGGGCAACACGGCATTGCGCATGGGCGTGGCGGTGGATCCGCTCACCGTGGTGATGCTCTTTTTTGTGCCGCTGGCATGTGCGCTCATTATTCTCTACAGCATCGGCTATAGCAACTTTGGCAAGGCGCTGGATGCACACGATCAGCCGGGCAGCCCGCCGCACAACGGCGTTGAGCCCATGTATGCGCGCTTCTTCGCATTCCTGTCATTGTTTGCCGGCGCGATGCTGCTGCTGGTGGTGGCGGACAATTTGCTGCTGCTTTTCTTTGGCTGGGAAATCATGGGGCTGTGCTCCTACCTGCTGATTGGGTTTTGGCACGGGCGTAATTATGCGGACCCGCACCAGACCACGCCGCGCCAGGCTGCTGTCAAAGCATTCCTCACCACGCGTTTGGCGGATGTTGTCATGCTGCTGGGCATTGTCTATCTTTATTCAGAAGCCGGTACGCTCAACTTCCGCGAAATTTTCTTCAATGCAGAGTTGATGGAGAAGCTCGTGGCTACGCCGTCTTACATTAGCGGGCTGGCTGCAGCGCACATGATTGGCCTGCTGATTTTTGCGGGCACAGTTGGCAAGAGCGCGCAGTTCCCGCTGCACACTTGGTTGCCGGATGCAATGGAAGGCCCCACGCCTGTGAGCGCCATGATCCATGCGGCCGCCATGGTCTCGGCTGGCGTCTACATGGTCATCCGTGTTTTTCCGCTGCTGGCGGCGGGTGCCGAGCACGGCAGCAGCCCGGCACTGGCGCTGATGACTGTGGTGGGTTCTTTTACGGCGCTGTTTGCTGCCACCATCGCCATTGCGCAAAACGATGTGAAGAAGGTGCTGGCATATTCCACAATCAGCCAGCTCGGTTTCATGATTACGGCCCTCGGCATCGGCGCCTACGTTGCGGCGGCGTTTCATTTGATGACGCACGCATTCTTCAAGGCGCTGCTCTTCCTGGGGTCTGGTTCCATCATTCATGGCATGGAGCATGGTGCGCATCACACGCATGAACACATTGACCCGCAAGACATGCGCAATATGGGCGGATTGGCTGCGCGCATGCCGGTTACCTACATGACGTTTTTAATTGGCGGCTTGTCGCTCGCGGGCTTTCCGTTTGTAACGGCGGGCTTCTGGTCCAAGGATGAAATTCTTGCCGATGCGCTTGCCCATGGCCACACGGCCGTGCTCGTGGTGCTGCTGTTGGCTGCTTTCCTGACCGCCTTTTACACCATGCGCCAGATAGCGCTAACATTTTGGGGTGCGCCGCGCACCGAGAGTGCCGCGCATGCACACGAGAGTGCTTGGACAATGACGCTGCCGCTTGTCATCCTGGCTTTCTTTGCGATTACCGCCGGCTACGTTGGTGTGCATCATGAATTTCCAGTGCTTGGCCATTTGCTCGGTTCGAATCCATTCGAGCACTTTGTGATGGGCGCATTGCCGGTTGAGCGTGAAGGCTTTGCTTTCAGCTGGACGCCTGTCGTGTTGTCTGTCGTTGTTGGGTTGGGCGGGCTGCTGGCTGGCTGGCTGGTGTACGGACGGCGTCCGCTGGCTGCGGGCGCTGCGGATCCGGTTCAAGTTGTGCTTGGCCCGGTGCACACGCTGCTTGGCAATAAATATTATCTGGATGAGTTTTATCAGGCTGCCTTCGTGGTGCCGGCCAAATGGGTCTCGGCTGTGTTTGTCTCGCGCATTGTGGACCGCGGAATTATTGACGGCGCACTGCATGCGCTGGCGCGCTTGACAATGGGCATTGGCGGCGGCGCGGTGCTGTTTGAAAAATGGGGCGTGAACTACGTCCCGGATCAGCTGGCTGATGGCGTGCAAGCCACCGGAGAAAGGTCGCGCTTTGTGCAGACCGGGCAGGTGCAGACCTATTTGCTTGGCGTGGTTGTGGCTGTGCTTGCCATGACTGCGGCGCTCTTGATAGCAGCCCGCTAGACTTCCATGCCAAATTTTATTTATCAGAATATTCTCAGCCTGATCTTGTTTTCGCCCGTCGTGGTGATTCTGGTCTTGCTGCTAATTCCCGGCAGCATGCACAGTGCCATCCGCTGGACTGCGCTGCTGGGCAGCCTTGTGCCGCTGGCGTTCACAATTGTGCTTTGGTCTGCCTACGACCCGGCACAGCCCGGCTTTCAGTTTGAGCAGCGCGCAGAGTGGTACAGCGCCGTGCACTCATCGTTTCATGTTGGTGTTGACGGGATCAGCATGCCCATGCTGTTGCTCACCGCGCTTCTGGTGCCGCTTGGTATTTTGGCGTCCTACAAAATTGAGGAGCGTGTGAAGGCCTTCATGGTGCTGTATCTGGCGCTGGAAGTTGGCATGCTTGGCGTTTTTGTTTCACTTGATTTGATGCTCTTCTTTTTGTTCTATGAGGTTGGCCTTGTGCCGATGTATTTCCTGATTAGCCTGTGGGGCAGCCCCAGCGGAGAGCGGGATCTGGGCGGCGGACGCAAGGTGCCGGCGCGCCAATACGCGTCCTTTAAATTCTTTGTCTATACGCTGGCTGGTTCGCTGGGACTGTTGATGGCAATTCAGGTAATAGCGCAAACGCTTGGCACGTTTGACCTGCCGGAGCTGATTGCGCAGTGGCCATCTTTTAACCAGGATGTGTTTGACGGCATCTCAATTGGCGCAGTCAAGACCGCAGCCTTTTGGACATTTACGATTGCATTTGCAATCAAGGTTCCGCTCTGGCCGTTTCATACCTGGCTGCCTGATGCGCATACTGAGGCGCCGACGGCCGGCTCGATGATTCTTGCGGGCGTACTCCTTAAGTTGGGCGCCTACGGATTTTTGCGCTTGGTGTTGCCATTGTTTCCGGAGCAGGCCGCAGCCGCAGCGCCGCTGCTGGCAACGCTGGCCGCGTTTTCGATTGTGCTCGGTGCAATGGCTGCCTATGGCCAGACAGATTTCAAGCGCCTCGTGGCCTACTCTTCTGTGAACCACATGGGTTTTGTGGTGCTGGGCATCGCAGTGGCTGCGTGGGCCGCGCAGGTGTCTGACCCGGCCATTCGGTTAAGTGCAACAATCGCCGCCAACGGCGCCGTGCTGCAAATGTTTAATCACGGCTTGTCGGCTGCGGCCATGTTCTTCTTGGTGGGTGTTGTGTATGAGCGCGCTCACACGCGCGACCTGAATGAACTGGGCGGCGGTATCTGGCAGCTGGCGCCAGTGTATGGCGGCATCCTCATCTTCAGCAGCATGGCGTCTTTGGGGCTGCCGGGGCTGGGCGGATTTGTTGCTGAGTTTGCGATTGTGCGCGGCGCTTGGCCGGTCTTTACAGTTGCCACAGCCTTCAGCATGTTGGGCTTGTTCTTCACGGGCGCATACATCCTCAAGGGCGTGCAGCAGGTTTTGCATGGGCCGCGCAATGAAAAGTGGTCGCACCATGCGATGGAAATTAGCGTGCGCGAGGTGTTGATTGTTGCGCCGCTTATGGTGTTGATGCTTCTGGCTGGCATCTGGCCGGCTTGGCTGCTGACCATGATCAACCAGACCGTAATGCGCCTCGTGGGTTAGCCAGATGTCCTTTCCGCTGCTGTCTGCGATTACTTTTACTCCGGCAATTGTCGGCCTGCTGCTGCTGCTGTTCCCGGCTGACCGCCACACGGAGATTCGCATCACGGCATTGGCGGGCGCCACACTGACGCTTTTGCTTGCCATCTGGGCGTACTTCTCTTACGACATCCCGCTGGCTGGCTACCAATTTGTGGAGCGCCTTAGTTGGGTGCCGGCACTTGGCATTTCGTACTACGTGGGCGTGGACGGTCTAAGCCTGCCGATGGTGCTGCTGACCGGAATTGTTATGTTCACCGGCGTGCTCATCTCGTGGAAAATTGATGATCGGCCGCGTGAGTTCTTTGCGTTTCTTTTCCTGCTTGCCACCGGCGTGTTTGGCGTGTTCGTCGCACTGGATCTGTTTCATCTGTTTTTCTTCTACGAGATTGCAGTCTTTCCAATGTATCTGCTGATCGCCATCTGGGGCTGGAAGGTCACGCGCGAATATGCTGCGATGAAGCTGACGCTGTATTTATTTATTGGCTCGGTGCTGGCGGTTGTCGGCGCGCTGGCAATGTACTTTGCGTCCGGCATGAACACGTTCGACATGCTTGCACTGCAAAATGCGCATTTCCCGGCGGACTTCCAGCGTTTCTGGTTCCCGTTTATTTTCTTTGGCTTCGCTGTGCTGGCGGGCATCTTCCCGTTCCACAACTGGAGCCCGGACGGGCACGTGGCCGCGCCCACCGCAGTGTCGATGTTTCATGCCGGCGTTCTGATGAAGCTCGGCGCGTTTGCTGCGCTGCGCGTTGGCGTGATGCTGCTGCCCGCTGGTGCGTACTACTGGATGCCATGGATTGTTTTTCTGGCGCTGATCAACATTGTCTACGGCGCCTTTGTGGCCATGATGCAGCGCGACCTTAAATACGTGATTGGCTTTTCGTCGGTTTCGCATATGGGCCTTGTGACGTTGGGCATGGCCACCCTGACGCCGCTCGGCATTACGGGCGCCGGGTTGCAAATGTTTTCGCATGGCGCCATGACGGCGCTCTTCTTTGCTTGCGTTGGCATGATCTACGATCAGGCGCACACCCGTGACATTCCGTCGCTTGGCGGCTTTGGCACCAAGATGCCAATGGTGGCGGTGGCATTCATCATCGGCGGATTGGTGTCTATGGGCATGCCGGGCTTCTCCGGCTTTATTGCGGAGCAGCCCATATTTATGGGTGTGTGGGCGGCTGGGCAAACTACAAGCCAATATTATTTGGGCCAACAGTACTCATGGATTGACCTCGTCGCAGTGATTGCAATTGCAATCACCGCCGCATATATTTTGCGCGCTGTGCATCAGGTGTTTTTCACCAAGCTGCCCGCGGAGTTTGAGCATCACGTGGGCGATGTGACCATCCTGGACAAGCTGGCTTTAGCGGTGCTGGTGGGCGTCTTGCTGGCGCTTGGCTGGTTCCCAGCCTGGATGGCGCCGCTGGTTTCCAGCAGCGCGGCAAACATAATGGCGATTTTGCAGGGGGCATAAGTATGATCGCGCCCTACATTCCTTCCGATTGGCTGGTGCTGCTGCCGGAGATTGCGCTGGTTGTTGTTGCTGTGTTGTTGGCCGTGCTGGATGTGGCTTACCCGGCGGTGCGGCGCAATGGCGAGCTTGGTATATATGCCGGCTTGGGCATCGCGGCTACGGGCGTGCTTGGAATAATTTTTGCGCAGCCCGGCGGCGACCGCACGCTCTTGTTTGGCGGAATGTTGCGCGCCGACCTGTTTGCGTTCGTGTTCCGGATGCTGGTCATCTTTGCGGGAGCGATGACTGCGCTATTGAGCGCTGGTGTGCGCGGACTCAGCCGCCACGGCGAATACTTTGTACTTTTGATTGGTGCCTGCCTGGGCATGAACTTCATGGCGCTGTCGGCAGACATCATCATGCTTTACCTTGCGCTGGAAACAACCAGTATTGCGGGGTACGTGCTTGCCGGGTTTGCGCATGGCGATGACGCCTCGGCCGAAGCCGGGCTCAAGTATTTCTTTTTTGGCGCGGCCACTTCCGCCTTGCTGGTGTACGGCCTCAGTTTGCTGTACGGCTTTACGGGCGAGACCGGCCTCGCCGCGATTGCAGCAGCAGTTCAGGGCGGGCAGGTTCCGCCGGCGGCACTGCTGGTAATCAACATGCTGTTATTGGCCGGTATCGGCTTCAAACTTGCGGTGGTGCCGTTCCACTTTTGGGCGCCGGATGTGTATGAGGGCGCGCCCACGCCCGTCACCGCATTTATTTCAACCGCTTCCAAGGCAGTTGGGTTTGCGGTGTTGTTTAGGATCATGAGCGTTACAGTTTCCATGTCGGCGTATCTGCCGCCGCTGCTGGCTGCCATCTCTGTCCTGTCCATGACGCTCGGCAACCTGGCGGCTCTTGCGCAGCGCAACATCAAACGCATGCTGGCCTATTCTTCAATTGCGCATGCCGGCTATGTGCTTATGGCGATGGTGACCGTTTCGGAACTGGGTACGGCGGCGGTGGTGTTTTATCTGCTGACATATGTGGTCACAAATCTGGCGGCCTTTGCAGTGGTAATAATTTTTGCGCGCGTCTCTGGCTCCGATGAAATTGCAGACTATGCTGGCATGAGCCGGCGATCGCCGTATCTGGCGCTGGCCATGCTGGTGGCATTCCTTTCATTGGCAGGCGTTCCGCCCCTTGCTGGATTTTTCGGAAAAATGTTCTTGTTTGCTGCGGTGGTTCAGGCCGGGCTCATTTGGCTGGCAATTGTGGGTGTGTTGAATGCAATTGTTGGTATCTATTATTATTTGATTGTGCTCAAGGTGGTATTTGTGGCGCCGGCGCCGGAAGGGGCCGGGCCAATCGCGGTACCGCGTGTGTATAGTTTGGCGCTGTCCGTGCTGTGCATTGGCATTATTGTGCTCGGCACCGTGGCCGGGCCCTGGTTTGATATTGCAATCCAAACAGCGCAAGGAATTTATTAAGCGCAGTTAGGCGCCCGAATAACACTTGTTTGTGTTACACTTGCGCGGCGCCACAGAAAGAATCGCAAGTTCCGTTATGCGCAACAGTATGCTGAGCGTAATGTTGCAAGTTGCAGTGGTAACAAGCGTTATCATCGCGGTTACGCTGGGTGCCGGTGTGTGGCTGGACCGGACGCTTGGCACGCGGCCGTTGCTGACGGTGGGAATGCTTGTTGTTAGTATCCCGCTCACGCTGATAGCGTTGTATTTGTTGGCCGCAAACTTTGCGCGCCGGAGCCAGGCGGGCAGGCAGCTTGTAAAAAATACTTTGGAGGAAGATGGAGTTGACGGCTTCAAGTCACAATAGAATTCTGGGAATTCCCAACCGCTATTTAGTGCTTGTGTTGCTAATTGGGTGGGCTGTGGCGTTTTCGTATTTCCCGCCTGTACTTGTGCACATTCAGCTGCCAGCGGAGGAACTCACTCATCCGGTGCAACTTCCCGTGCTGGGCAAGTTTGCGCTGACCAACACGATGTTGGCCATGCTGCTCTCAAATGTGATCCTGCTGGTGCTGGCTTTTTCTTTCAGCCGCGCGGCAAAGGCTGCGCTGGCTGCGGGCGGCCGCGCGATTGGCGGCGTGTCCGGTGCGGTGGAAGCGTTGATGGAAATGCTTTACAACCTGACTGAGACCAATGCGGGACGCTGGGCGCGCGAAATATTTCCGTGGTTTGCCACCATCGTTCTCGTCGTGCTTGTGAACAACTGGCTCGAGCTTATTCCGGGTGTTGACAGCATTGGTATTCTGCATGCGGTTGAACATGGATATGCGGTGCAGGCGACTGCGCTGGGCGCGTCTGTTGTGGGCACTGCCACGCACGAGGCCGCGGGTGGCGTGTTTGAGCTGGTACCGTTTGTGCGCGTCAACTCAACTGACCTGAACTTTACTGTGGCGCTGGCACTGATTGCTGTGGTTATGGTGCAGGTTTTTGGCATCCGCGCTCTGGGGGCTGGTTACTTCAAAAAGTTCTGGAACACCTCCACCCTGTTTACCAAGCCGGTGTTTGGCGTCATCGACTTTGGCGTTGGGCTGCTGGAGTTGGTCTCAGAGTTTTCGAAAGTACTGTCTTTCAGCTTCCGGTTGTTTGGCAACGTCTTCGCCGGTTCGGTGCTCTTGTTTGTGATCGGATATCTGGTGCCCACCTTTGCCCAGACTATTTTTCTAATGCTGGAGTTTGTGGTAGGCCTGATTCAGGCTGTGGTGTTTGGCATGTTGACGATGGTGTTTATGTCCCAGGCCGTGGTCAGCCATCACGGCGACGAGCATAGTGAGGCGGAGGGTGCAGCGGCCCACGATTAGGAAGCTATTCGGGGTTCCGCAGGCAGCTGCGGCAAGCTCCGGCAAGTCTTGAAGCAAAATATATTTTTTAGCGGAGGTATTGGTTAGATGGAAGGAAATATCGTACAGATGGGGCAGGTGATCGGCGCCGGGTTGGCCATGATGGGCGCGATCGGCGCCGGTGCAGGCATTGGCATCGTGGTCAGCGGGGCAGTGCAGGCGATGGGTCGGAACCCGGATTTTGCGGGCACCATCCAGACAAATATGATTTTGGGAATTGCATTTGCGGAGTCAATCGCAATTTATTGTCTGGTGATTGCACTGTTAATTTTGTTCGTCGGCGTCTAATCGGCAGCCGCTGATTGCGACGAACGTTTTGCAGCTATGTAGTAGAAGGAGGCGGCTTTGGCAGCTCTAGGACTTAATTTGGGATACCTGCTGGTGCAGGTGTTCAGTTTTCTGGTGATGTTTGTTGTGTTGCGGGCATGGGTCTATGGCCCGCTCTTGGAGTTACTCGCGTCGCGGCGCGAGAAGATCAGCAAGAGCTTGGAAGACGCCCGCAAGGCGGAGGAATTGCGCGAGCATACCGAAGCGGAGGCCTCCAAAATTTTGGCAGATGCACGGGCTGAACGCGCCAAGATTGTGGCGGATGCAACCTATCAAGCTGAGAAGCGTGCTGCCGATATTATTCGCGCGGCAGAGAAGGAGCGCGAGGAGTTGCTAACCGCTGCGAACCATGAGGCGGAATCCAAGGTGCAAGGCGCTCTGGAAGAGCTTCGGCCACAAATTGCGGCCATTGCAATCGCGGCGGCTGGCCGGATTGTTCATGAGACCCTTGATGATGCCCGCCAGCATGCGCTGATAGACCAGTTTTTCTCGGGTGTGCGCGAAGGCAAGGTTACGATTTTGGAGGGCGAGGCCTTGAGCGGCGCGGCCGCGGTTGTTACGAGTGCGATAACCCTCAAGGATTCAGAAAAAGATAAAATTAAGAAGGCGCTGGCTGAGAAGCTTGGTGGTGCTGCAAAGATTTCGTTCCGGGTTGATCCGGCAATCTTGGGCGGCATTGTCATTCGCGTGGGAGACCGTGAGGTCAACGGATCTGCGCGCCAGACTTTGACGCAGTTGCAAGATAGTCTCAGATAGATTCGAGAGCATGTGCTCTGCAGAACAGCCCCGCATCGGGGCTGTTTTGTTTTTGGGCCGAAGATAATTGGCGGTTAGGTTGGGCCAGTTGCGCTTCACATCTATAATTTGCACAGAATAGCGTTGTGAAGCTTTCCAGATTAATTCTTGAGGTGGCCGGTGCGCGCGTGGTGGGTCCGCTGGATGCGGAGATCACCGCAGTCTTCGAGGATTCGCGTCTTTGTGTTGCGGGCTGCGTTTATGTGGCGCGCAACGGGGCTGTTGTAGATGGGCGCAAATTCATCCCGGAGGCAGTGCGAGCTGGCGCAGCGGCAGTTGTCCTCAGCGGTTCAGTTCATGAAGAAGCCGGGGCGGTGCCGCAGGTGCTTGTGCCGGATCCGGCGGTGGCACTGGCGTTGATGAGCGCAGCACTGCATGGTCATCCGGCGCGCCAGTTGGTGATGATCGGCGTTACCGGAACCGATGGCAAAACGACCACTGCGACTCTCATTCACGCTATTCTGTGCGCGGCCGGGTTGCGGGCGGGCCTGATCAGCACCATCCACGCGGTGATTGGCAATGCGGTAGTTGAGACCGGACTGCATGTGACCACGCCGAATGCGCCGGCGGTTCAAGCATTGCTGGCGCGGATGCTGGCAGCTGGCATCACACACTGCGTGCTGGAAGTTACCTCGCATGCGCTGGTACAACAGCGCGTGGCCGGCATTGAGTTTGATTCGGTTGTATTTACAAACATCACGCATGATCACATTGATTTTCACGGCACGCCCGAAGCTTATCTGGCTGCAAAGGCGCACCTGCTCGCGCTGCTGGCGCCGCGCGATCTGAAGCCCGGCGTGTCCAAGACCGCTGTGCTAAACCGCGATGATGCGGCGTTTGAAGGCCTTGCCCAATGTTACGCGGGGCTGCCAGTGCAATACGGTACGCACGCCGCTGCGCATGTGCGTGCCACGGATGTCCAATCCGGCGCAGACGGCACCAGGTTTATGCTGCAGGTGGATGGCACTAGCTTTTCAATAAACACAGCGCTGCTGGGTGATTTCAACCTGCATAATTGCCTGGCTGCGGCTGCTTGTACCTTGCACTTGCCTGGCGTAACGGCGGACGCGGTGCAGCGCGGCATTGCATCGGTGGCTGCCGTTGCCGGGCGCATGGAACGGATTGATGCCGGGCAGGAGTTTCTGGCACTTGTGGATTTTGCACATACGCCCAACTCTTTGCGCAGCGCGTTGCACGCAGCGCGCCAATTGTGCGGCGGGCGTTTGTGGGTGGTGTTTGGGGCAGCGGGCCTGCGGGATATAGCCAAGCGCCGTTGGATGGGCACAATTGCCGCTGAGCTTGCCGACTACATTGTGATCACGGCTGAAGATCCGCGCACTGAGTCGCTGCCCGCAATCATGGAAGAAATTGCGGCTGGCTGCACAGCTGGAGGCGGTGTGCGAGAAACAACATTTTGGCTGGTGCCTGACCGCGCAGCAGCGATTGCTTTTGCTGTGCAGCGGGCAGCGCCCAATGATGTGGTGCTCGCGTGTGGAAAGGCGCATGAACAGTCCATGTGCTTTGGCGAGGTAGAATTTCCGTGGGACGAGCGCACAGTGATGCGCGCTGCGCTTGCAGTCCGGCTTGGCCACGCGGCCGTTCCGGCACCGGTGCTTCCCACGGCCGTATAGACAAATGGAAAAACGCCGCTTCGAGTCCCTGAGCATTGCGTTGCTGGTTGCAATGGATGCAAGTATGCTGCTGCTGGCGTATCTGCTGGCGTATGCGCTGCGCGCCGCGTGGGCTTTTCCGACACCAGCGCTGGGCTTGGCTCCAGTGCGTTCGTATGCCCAGGCAATCCTAATCCAAACGCTGGTGGTGCAGCTGGTCTTCTACCTTAACCAGCTTTACCATCTGGCGCGCGGAGTCTCGCGCGTGGACCTGCTCTCCGTAATATTTAACTCGGTCTCAATGGGAGTATTAATTTCGATTGCGCTGTCTGCGCTGCTGTTTCAAAACACGGTTTTTGAGATCGACTATTCACGCACAATCCTGATGTACGCGTGGGTGTTCAGCATTGTGCTGGTTGGGCTTGGGCGCTGGCTGCACGGAGTCTTTCGCGGCTACATGCTGCATCAGGGAATTGGCCGCACGCGACTGGTGATTGTTGGCACTGATGAAGTGGCTGCAATTGTGGTGCAGCGGGTTAAGTGGGCGCCGCATCTTGGCTATGAGCTGGTGGGCCTGGTCAACGGCAAGAGCGGTCCGCGTGAAATGCTGGGGGTGCCTGTGCTGGGCGATGAGGAGAACCTGCAGGAGATCGTCGCGCAGCATGCAATTGATGAAGTCATCATTTCGCGGGCAGGTGCGACACATGACCAGCTGCTGGCGTTGATTGCGCGCTGCCAGCGCGGCAATGTCAACATCAAGGTGATTCCGGACTCGTTTGAGATTATGGCCGGGGAGGTTACGGTGGATGACCTGGGCGGTCTGCCGGTACTGACAGTGCGCGATGTGGGTTTGCGCGGCTGGCGGCTTTCGCTCAAGCGCGTGGTGGATGTGAGTTTTGCGGCGGCTGGTTTGGTTGTGCTTTCGCCCATCATGCTGGTTGTGGCGGTTCTTATCTGGCTCGACGAGCGCGGCAGCACATTCTTTGTGCAGGAACGGGTGGGGCTGGATGGCATGTCCTTTCGCATGCTGAAGTTCCGGTCGATGCGGCTGGATGCCAGTGCGGGCAGCCAGTGGACGGTAAAGGATGACCCGCGCCGCACGCGCCTCGGCGCTTTTATCCGCCGCAATTCGATTGATGAGCTGCCGCAATTAATTAATGTGCTGCTGGGCGATATGAGCCTCGTCGGACCGCGCCCGGAGCAGCCCCAGTTTGTGGAGCGTTTTCAGCAGCACATTCCGCGTTACCTGGAACGCCATCGCGAGAAGGCCGGCATCACCGGCTGGGCGCAGGTGAACGGCTTGCGCGGCGACACATCGATTGAGGAACGCACGAAGTATGACCTTTGGTATGTTGAGCATTGGTCGCTGTGGCTGGATATTAAAATTTTGATCCGGACGGTATTCCAAGTATTGACCACCGCAGCGTACTAGCCGGATCTCCGGCGGGCGTGCGGATGCCAAGTGCCGGCGGGCATTGCGAAACAGTGCCCTGCATGGTATATTCTCCCCGAACTAGAACAACTATTTACTATTCTTATCCAGAGAGGTGGAGGGTCCGGCCCTGCGAAACCTCGGCAACCTGTGAAATACAAGGTGCTAATTCCGGCAGATGATTCTGGTAGATGAGAGACTTGATACGCAGTTTGCGGCACCTCTTCTGAACCTGAAGAGGTTTTTGTTTTATAAGGAGCAATGACTATGAGCACAACTTTTATGGCAGCGCCTTCGCTGTTGTTCACATCTGAGTCTGTTACCGAGGGGCATCCGGACAAGATGTGCGACCAGATCAGCGATGCGGTGCTGGACGCGCTGGTGGCGCAGGATCCGATGGCGCGGGTGGCCTGCGAGACCGCCGTCAAGACCGGCTTCGTAATGCTGCTGGGCGAAATTACGACCAACTGCTTTGTAAACTTTGACGATCTGGTGCGCGGCGTTGTGAAGGACATTGGCTACGACTCCAGTGAGAAGGGATTTGATGGCGCCACATGCGGCGTGCAGGTGGCTGTGGCTGCGCAGAGCACCGATATTGCGCTGGGCGTGAACAGTGCGATGGAGAACAAGGCCGGGCAAATGAAGGACGCGCAGATTGAGGCGGTGGGTGCCGGCGACCAAGGCATGATGTTTGGTTATGCATGCAACGAAACGCCGGAGCTGATGCCCATGCCGATTTCACTAGCGCACAAATTGAGCCGGCGGCTGGCCACCACCCGCCGGGACGGCACGCTGCCGTGGCTGCGCCCGGACGGCAAAAGCCAGGTGACGATTGAGTATGCGTTTGGCGTGCCCAAGCGCGTAGACACCGTGCTCATCAGCACGCAGCACTCGCCGGACATTACGCAGGAAGAGATTCGCAAGCAGCTCATCAAGCATGTGATTGACCCCGTTGTGCCGGCTAGCATGCGCGATGCACAACTCAAAATCATCACCAATCCCACCGGCCGCTTTGTAATCGGCGGACCCATGGGTGATGCCGGACTCACCGGCCGCAAGATCATTGTGGATACCTATGGCGGCATGGGCCGGCATGGCGGCGGCGCTTTTTCCGGCAAGGACTGCACCAAGGTGGACCGCAGCGCCGCGTACGCTGCGCGCTGGGTTGCCAAGAATATTGTGGCGGCCGGGCTGGCTGACCGCTGCGAGCTGCAGCTGGCGTATGCTATTGGCGTCGCGCGCCCGCTGAGTATTTGTGTGGAGACGTTTGGCACGGGCAAGCTGCCGGACCTGAAGCTGGCGGGCATGATCAACGATTGCTTTGACTTGCGGCCGGGAGCAATCATCCGTGACTTGGATTTGCGGCGCCCGATCTACCGGCAAACAGCTGCTTACGGACACTTTGGCCGCGATGATTTGGATTTGCCATGGGAGCGCACCAACAAAGCGGACGAGCTGCGCAAGGCAGCCGCTATTAAGTAGGCAGCCAGCCCGCTTGCGCGGGCAGTTGCCTGCAGCTGGGGCGGGGCGGAGTGCCACGCCTATGTGGCCCGGCAAAGAGCGCTGCGTTCGCAACTTTGTATTTGAACTAGCGACACCCCAGTTGGGCTGTGACGCTTCACGCGCGGCGAATGTTTTGGTGACTAGCATTTGAACCTGCAACAACTAACCGAAGAGATGGAGCGGTTTGTGGAAGCCAAGGGCTGGAACGCGCCCGGCTCTGCGAAGCCGCAAACCCCGCGCAATCTTGCGGCGTCGCTTTCAATTGAAGCGGCCGAGGTCTTGGAGCACCTGCAGTGGCACGACACGCCGGCGGACCGCGCCGCTTTTGGCGGCGAGCTGGCGGATGTGGCGTTGTACCTGCTGCAGCTTGCCAGCGTCTGCGGCGTGGATTTGCAGGCAGCAATACTTGCCAAGCTGGCAGAGAACCAGAAGCGTGAGTGGCAGTAAGCCCTGGCAAGTGCTGGGGCGGCGCGCTGTTTATGCGAGCGCATGGGTGGGCGTAGAGCAGTGGGATGTGCGCCTGCCTGACGGCAGCCGCATACCGGACCATCATGTTGTGGTGTACCCAGTGGACGCCGTGGGAGTGGTGGCGCTTGGCGCGGATGGCAGGGTGCTGCTGGTGGACCACTACCGCTTTATGACTGACTCGCGCAGCTGGGAACTACCGGCCGGGCATGTGGATGAGGGCGAAACGGTGGAGCAAGCAGCGCGGCGCGAATTGCTGGAGGAGACCGGCCACAACGCTGCCACTTGGCAGCAACTGGGCAGCTTCTATCCCGCTAATGGCAGCAGTACGCTCAAGTTTCACTTATGGCTGGCGCGCGACCTTAGCGCAGTGAATTCAAACGTGGATACAAATGAGACGCTGGGCCTGCAGTGGTTCTCCGCCGCAGATGTGCGCGCAAGCCTGCACCGCAATGCGCACCATGACGGCCTGACGATGGCCGGGCTATTTTGGTGGCTCTCGCTGGCTGGAAGCGCTGCGCAGCCATGAAGGTGCTGGCGCTTAGCGATGAGGTTGTGCCGCTGATCTACAGCCCGCAGGTGCGCGAACATTTTTCTGATGTGGACCTAGTTTTGGGCTGCGGCGATGTACCCTACTACTATCTTGAATATGTAGTCTCGATGCTTGACCGGCCGCTTTACTATGTGCATGGCAACCACGATATTGGAAAGCAGTACAAGTCCGACGGGCGCGTGGCGGAGCGTGCGGAAGGCTGCACGGATTTGGACGGCCGGCTGGCGCGGGCAAGCGGGCTGCTAGTGGGCGGGCTTGGCGGCAGCGTGCGTTACCGGCCAGACGCCCCCAACCAATATTCGCAGCCGGAGATGAACGTGCGCATGTGGCGCATGGCGCTGCACCTGTGGCTCAACCACCTGCAACATGGCCGCTGCCTGGATGTGCTCTTCACACACTCGCCGCCTTTTGGAATTCACGATCAGCCGGATCCCGCGCATGTGGGCTTCCGTGCATTTCTGGCGTTCATGCAGCGCTTTGAGCCCCGTTATCTTTTGCACGGGCACTGCCACGTGCGCTACACAAGCGATCCGCAGCGCACGCGCTTCCACAAGACTGAAGTAATAAACATTTACCCGTACCGGGTACTGGAGTTGAATGCGGCGGCGGTGGGCGTGTGACTTGGACCTGCATGGTAAACTGCCAGAGAGCAAACTTGTGAAAGTAATTTCCGTTTTTGGAAGTGCCAACCCGCAGCCCGGTAGTGTTGCCTATGAACAAGCGCGAACGCTCGGCGGTTTGCTGGCGGGAGCGGGCTTTGCGGTTTCCACTGGCGGCTATGGCGGCTTGATGAGTGCAGCCAGCCAAGGTGCGCGCGAGAACGGCGGCCATGTGATTGGCGTTACATGCGATCGCATCGAGGCGTACCGCCCCGGCCTCACCATGAACCGCTGGGTTGTTGAAGAAGTGCGCTTTGCCAACCTGCGTGACCGGGTGCACTATTTGGTGGCAGAGTGCGCGGCTGCGGTTGCACTGCCCGGCGGCATCGGGACGCTGTCCGAGATCGCATTAACATGGAGTCTGATCCAGACCAGCGAAGTTTTGCCAAAGCCGTTGCTGCTGGTGGGCGAGCTTTGGGCCGCGGTAATGCGCACATTTTTGGCGGGTGCGGATGGACTCATCACAGAAAAGGATCGCGCCCTGATGGATGTGGTGCCGGATGTGGCGGCAGTGGTGCCGCGCCTGCAAGCGCAGCTGGCTGCCGGCCCGGCAGCTTGACCGCGCGCCTGCCAGACGCCTCCAAAAACGCAGAACATGACTGAAGACAAGCTCGTCTCGCGCAGCGAAGATTTCAACGAGTGGTACAACACACTTGTGCTGCGCGCCGACCTTGCCGACTATGGCCCGGTGCGCGGCACAATGATCATCAAGCCCTACGGCTGGTCGCTGTGGGAAAACATGCAGCAAGCGCTGGACCGGCGCTTCAAAGCCACGGGCCATCTGAACGCCGGCTTTCCAATGCTCATCCCGCGCAACTTCATCGACCGTGAGGCTTCGCATGTGGAGGGCTTCTCCCCCGAGCTGGCAGTGGTGACGGTGGGCGGTGGCAAAGAACTGGAGGAGCCGCTGGTGGTGCGCCCGACGTCGGAAACCATCATCGGGTACGCATACTCCAAGTGGATCAAGTCTTATCGCGACCTGCCGGTGCTGATCAATTTGTGGAACAGCGTTGTGCGCTGGGAGCTGCGCACCAAATTGTTTTTGCGCACGCAGGAGTTTTGGTGGCAGGAGGGCCATACGGCGCACGCCACGCATGCGGAGGCGCAGGCCGAGACGCTGCAGATGCTGGATGTGTATCTGGACTTTGCGCGCAACGAGGCGGCGCTGCCGGCGTATACCGGCCGCAAGAGCGCATCGGAAAAGTTTCCGGGCGCGGATGTGACTTACTCACTGGAGGCGGTGATGGGCGACGGCAAAGCGCTGCAGGCCGCCACGTCCCACAACCTCGGGCAAAATTTTGCGCGGGCGTTTGAGATCAAGTATCTGGACCGCGGCAATGAGCTGCAACATTGCTGGACAACGTCGTGGGGGCTATCAACGCGCTTCATTGGCGCAATTGTGATGGCGCATGGCGATGACCAAGGCCTCGTGCTGCCGCCGCGGCTGGCGCCGCATCAGGCGGTGATTGTGCCCATTTATAAAAGTGAAGAAGAGCAGGCAGCGGTGCTGGCTGCGTGCCAGCGTGTGCGCAGCATGCTGGCTGATGCCGGCGTGCGTGTGATTGCGGATTTGCGCGAAGGGCTTTCTCCCGGCTTCAAGTTTAATGATTGGGAGATGCGCGGCGTGCCGCTGCGCATTGAGATCGGCCCGAAAGATGTTGCCAAGAATTCCGTTGCGCTGGCACGCCGCGATATTCCCGGCAAGGCGGGAAAATCGTTTGTGCCGGTGGAGGGATTGGCGGCAGCCATCATTGCCAAGCTCGACGAGATCCAGCAGAACATGCTGGCGCGTGCCACTGAATTCAGGGATGCCAATACCAGCCACCCGCGCGACTTTGCAGCGCTGGCTGTGGCGGTTGCGAAAGGGTTTGCGCGTGCATGGTCATGCGGAAAGCCGGAATGCGACGCCGCAATCAAAGAACAGACCAAAGCCACTAACCGCTGCATTCCGTTGGATCAGGAGCCGGACGGCGGGCCATGCGTGTATTGCGGTGAACCAGCAACCGAGCAGGCTTATTTTGCGCGGGCCTATTGATCTGGCCGGCCGCTGCCTAACGGCTGGAGTGCCTGTGATTGCGGTGTTTTGCCGGTGTGCGGCCGGGAGGGCGGGAGTTTCGAATGCTGGTATCGCAATGCAACCGGCTGCGGGGTGGTATAATTCGCGGGCTGTCTTCGGCCGGCAAAAATATTTAACTAGGTTTGAAGGATTGGAAGGAGACGTAGCGGGATGACATTGCCAAAAGAAAGCAAAGATCAGGCGATTAAAGATTTTCAACGTGACCCCAGCGACACCGGTTCGCCTGAGGTTCAGATCGCAATTCTTACGCGCCGCATTGAGCAGCTGACTGGTCACTTGCGCACGCACAAAAAGGACGAGCATTCGCGGCATGGCTTGCTGGGCTTGGTCAGCCAGCGCCGCCGGCACCTCACATATTTAGACCGGCACGCACCGGAGTCTTATCACGCAGTAACGGAGCGCCTCGGAATTCGCCGGCGCTAAAAATTATTTGTGGGCACGATGCGCCGGGGGCGGCGCAGGTGCCCGTGGCACAATCGGCTGGCAACCGGTTGGGCATTGGAAAGAGAGTGGGAATTCGTTCCCGGCCAACTGCCACTTTGTTTCCAGTCCCTAACCCCCTTGTCCAGCCACATGCAGTAACAGCGGCTGCCTCCGATTACGCGGAGCGGTCCAATAAGGAGTCCTCTTAATGTTCAACGTAAAACAATACAATGTGGTTGTGGGCGGCAATCTGCTTACCGTGGAAACGGGCAAGCTGGCCAACCTGGCAGGCGGTGCGGTGACCGTGCGCTGCGGCGACACGATGATCCTGGCAACGGCCACGATGGGGCGCCAGCCCCGCGCAGGCATCGATTTTTTTCCGCTCAGTGTCGATTTTGAGGAGCGCCTCTACTCAATCGGAAAAATCCCCGGATCTTTCTTTCGGCGGGAAGGCCGCCCAAGCGAGGAGGCAATTCTTGTATCGCGGCTGATTGATCGTCCGCTGCGCCCGTTGTTTCCCAAAGACTTGCGCAATGAAGTGCAGATCATCATTACCGCGCTTTCCGCTGACCATGTGAATCCGCCCGACATGCTGGCGATTGTGGGTGCAAGTGCTGCGCTCACAATCTCTGATGTTCCGTTTGGCGTGGCGCCGTTTTCCGGCCCAATCGGCGCTGTGCGTGTTGGCCTGATTGATGGCGAGTTCGTGCTCAACCCGACTTATGAGCAAATGGCAGTTTCCAAACTGGATCTGCGTCTGGCTGGCACGCGTGAGGCGGTACTTATGGTGGAGTGCGCAGCCAATGAAGTGCCGGAGGATCAGCTGGTTGCGGCGCTGGAGCTGGCGCATAAATCCATTGCGCCGATTATTGACATGCAAGTGCAGATGGCGAAAGAAATCGGCAAGACCAAGCGCACAGATTACCCGTCATTCAAGCAGGACCCTGCGCTGCTGGAGCGCGTGTCCGCGCACAGCCGCGCGCGCGTCGCCAGCGCGTTGAAGGATGTGGCCAACAAAGAAGAGCGCAATGCGGCGCTGGATGTCATTGAAGCTGAAGCGGTGGCTGCGCTTGTGACCACCGAAGTCAATGGCGATGCTGTGAAAGATTGTTTCCACAGCGTGCTAAAAGCCGAAGTGCGGCGTGAGATTGTCGATCATTCCCGCCGGCCAGACGGGCGTGGCTTGCGCGAGATTCGTCCGATCAGCATCGAAACCGGGCTGAGCCCGCGCGCCCATGGCTCCGGCTTGTTCACGCGCGGAGAGACGCAAATCCTGAGCCTCGCCACGCTGGGCACGCCGCGCGATGCGCAAATGCTCGACACACTTTCGCCCCAGACTTCCAAGCGCTACATGCATCACTACAACTTTCCGCCGTACTCCACGGGCGAGGCGCGTTTCTTGCGCGGCTCATCGCGGCGCGAGATTGGCCACGGCGCGCTGGCAGAGCGCGCGCTCTTGCCTGTGCTGCCCTCGGAGGAAGAGTTCTCGTACACTTTGCGCGTGGTGTCCGAGGCGCTGTCTTCCAATGGCTCCACGTCGATGGCTTCAGTGTGCGGATCTACGCTGGCGTTGATGGACGCGGGTGTGCCCATTCGCAAGCCGGTGGCCGGCATTGCCATGGGTTTGGTGAAGCAGGATGACAAATATGTAATCCTCACCGACATTCAAGGCATGGAAGATCATTTGGGTGACATGGACTTTAAGGTGGCCGGTACAGATGACGGCATCACGGCGCTGCAGATGGACATCAAGATCACCGGGCTGACGCCAAAGGTGATGGCTGATGCGCTGGCGCAAGCGCGAGAGGCGCGGCTGGACATTCTTGGCAAGATGGCGGCGCACATTGCGGCGCCGCGGGCGGACCTTTCGCCCTTTGCGCCGCGGCTGTATGTGATGATGGTGCCGGAATCGAAGATCGGTGCAATCATTGGACCAGGCGGAAAGGTAATCCGCGCTATTCAAGAAGAGACCGGTGCCAAGATTGACATTGGTGATGGCGGCCGCGTGGTAATTGCGTCGGCCGACGGCGAGGCAGCGCAGCGTGCCATGCAGCGCATTTCCGATTTGATTGAGACGGCGGAGATTGGCAAGCTGTACACCGGCCGCGTCGTGCGCATCGAGTCGTTTGGTGCGTTTGTGGAAATCATGCCTGGCACTGACGGTCTGGTGCACATCAGCCAGCTGGCAGACTTTCGGGTGGAGCAGGTGGAAGATGTGGTGAAGCTGGGCGAAGAACTGACGGTCATGGTGATTGATGTGGACAACGCCGGCAAGATCCGCCTTTCGCGCCAGGCGGTGTTGGAAGGCTGGACGGCGGAAGAGGCGCGCTCTCGCGACCGCAAACCCAGCGGTGGCGGCGGTGATCGTGGCGGACGCGGCGGCGACCGCGGTGGTGATCGTGGCGGGCGTGGCGGTGACCGGGGCGGACGGCCGCCGCGGCGCTAGGCGCAACTTATCTTTGGCAGTGCAAGGTATGGAAGCACCCCGTTATGCGGGGTGCTTCTGCGGTTATGGCGGCGGCGCAAAAGGTTTGGCCGTAATCCGAATTGCTTCCGTGCGCGCTGGATTGGTGATGGCGCTGCTTATGCAGTTGCCTTTAGATAATTGTGCGACTGATTGTGTGCTTTGCGCTTTTGAAATGCAGGAGTAATTACTTATGAACGACACAAACGGCAATGGATCAACATCAAGCTTGATGGCTGAAACAGAAAACTACAGTGCGTGGCTTTCGCAAGAGCCGGATGGCGAGGTTTCGTACCATTTGGAACTGGGACAAGCGACGCTGCATTTCTTTCAGGAAGAGTGGGACGAGTTTTTGAAGTTGACGCAGTCGCTGTAGCCTGAGTGCGCCGTGGATTGCGAGGCGTTTGCGGAACTGCTTTCGCCGCGCGGCCAGCAAGCGCTGCAGGCAGCTACTGCTGCCGGTTTGCAGGAAAAGAATCTGCTGCCGGATCTGGAGCGGCTGCGCAAAGTGTACGGCGCTGCGCTGGCGCGGGCGGCGGTCGAGATGGCATTGTTGCGCACGCGGGCAGCAGTAAAGTTCGGCCGCGCGCATGAAATGTACTTCACGCGCGAGGCGCTTGAACAGGCGTCTGGCGAGCGCATCAGCAGACATCGTGCGCAGCGCTTCGCTGATTGCGCGCGTGTCGGTGATTTTGGCTGTGGCATCGGCGGCGACCTGGTTGCGCTGGCTGAGCGCACCAGTGTGATCGGGGTTGAACGTGATGCAGTTCGCGCTGCGATGGCCACCGAGAATTTGCGGGTGTGCGGCTTGCATGGCCGCGCAAGTGTGCAGGCCGGAGATGTTGCCGATGGCGCGTGGCCAGACGTGACAGGCGTGTGGTGCGACCCGGCGCGCCGCTTAAATGGCAAGCGCATTTTTTCTGTGCGCAACTATCAGCCGGCACTGCCAACTGTGCTGGAATGGCAGCGCCGGGTGCCGAACCTTGGGGTGAAGCTTTCGCCGGGCGTGCAGCGCCGCGAGATTGCGGGCTTGCCGGCGGAGCTGGAATTCATCTCCGAGGGCGGCGCGTTGAAGGAGGCAGTGCTGTGGTTTGGGGCGTTGCGCACAACCGATGCGCGTGCCACACTGCTGCCGGGCGGGCATACGCTGACTGCAATGCCGGGCGCCAGCGCAGGCACGGGCCCGCTCTTGCGCTACTTGTACGAGCCGGACCCGGCCGTGTTGCGTGCCGGCCTTGTGCAGACTCTGGCAGTAATGCTTGGTGCGCGCAAACTGGATGAGGACATTGCGTACCTTAGCAGTGATACGCTGTGTCAAACGGTTTTTGCGCGGGCGTATGAAGTGGATGACGCGCTGCCATTTTCACTCAAGGCCATTCGCGCACTGCTGCGTGAGCGCGGGGTGGGCAGCGTTGTAGTCAAGAAGCGCGGCTCGCCCTTGGATGTGGACGAGTTTGCGAAAGCACTGCGCCTTTCCGGGAGCCCGGACGTGGAACGCACGGTGTTTTTGACGCATGTGGAGGGTCGGGCATGGGCTGCGATTGGACGCCCAGTGAAAAATGCAAGTCAAATTGAAGCAAGCAGCGGAGGCAAAGTATGACAGCCAACATTCTCCCCAACTACATTGATGGCGCGTGGCGCGCTGCGGTGGCGCTGGAAACATTGCCGGTGACAAACCCGGCGACCGGCGAGGTGCTGGCGCATGTGCCGCTCTCAACGGCTGCAGACGTGGGGCTGGCAGCGAGCGCAGCGCAGGCTGCATTTGACGGCTGGCGCCGCACACCGGCCACCGCGCGCATTCAATTTCTTTTCAAACTAAAGCGCCTGCTTGAGGACAACATGGCGGAGTTGGCGCGCACCATCACGCTGGAGAATGGCAAGACGCTGGAAGAATCACGCGGCGAGCTGGCTCGGGCGGTGGAGAACGTGGAGGTGGCCTGCGGCATTCCAATGCTGATGCAGGGCGATTACTCTGAGGACATTGCGCGCGGCATTGACGAGTACATGATCCGGCAGCCCGTGGGCGTATGCGCCACGATCGCGCCGTTCAATTTTCCCGGCATGATTGCATTTTGGTATCTGCCATATGCGCTGGCATGCGGCAACACATTCATTCTGAAGCCGGCCGAGCGCTGCCCGATGACAATGCAGCGCGTGTTTGAATTGTTGCACCAGCTTGAGCTGCCCAAGGGCGTGGTCAATCTGGTGAATGGCGGGCCGGTGGCGGTCGATGCGATTCTCGATCATCCACTTGTGCGCGCGGTGACGTTTGTGGGCAGCACGGCGGTGGCGCGGCATGTGTACGCGCGGGCCGCAGCCAATGGTAAACGCGTGCAGGCGCAGGGTGGCGCAAAGAATCCAGTTGTGGTGCTGCCCGATGCTGACTTGGAGATGACGACCCGCATCGTGGCTGATGCCGCGTTTGGCAATGCCGGCCAGCGCTGCCTGGCAGCATCGTTGGCAATCACGGTCGGTGGTGTGCACAGCCAGTTTGTGGAGGCAATTGCCGATGCCGCCACCAATCGGGTTGTGGGCTATGGCATGGATGCCGGCGTTGAGATGGGCCCGGTGATCACCGCACAAAGCAAGACCCGCATTCAAGGGTTGATGCGGCTGGGCACGGCTGAGGGGGCGCGCCTGCTGGTGGATGGCAGCACCGCTGCTGTTAAGGGATTTGCGAACGGCAGCTTTATGCGGCCATCTGTCATGGACGGGCTTTCGCCGGACGGAGAGATTGCGCGCGCCGAAATATTCGGACCGGTGTTGGGGCTGATTCACGTTGAGAGCGTGGATGCGGCGCTGGAGTTCATCAATAGCGGAAAGTACGGCAACATGGCATGCCTGTTTACGGCAAGCGGCGCCTCGGCCCGCAAGTTCCGGGTTGAGGCGCAGACCGGCAACATTGGCATTAATATCGGGGTGGCAGCGCCCATGGCGTTTTTCCCGTTTAGCGGCTGGAAAGACAGCTTTTTTGGCGACATGCATGGTCAGGGCAAGCACGCGGTTGAGTTCTTTACGCAGACCAAGGTTGTGGTGGAACGCTGGCCGCAGGAGTGGACGCGCAAGTTCTAGGCGGCAGTTCACTGAGTTAGCTTGGTTGATATACTCGGCGGGCAAATAAAAAATGTCCCGGAGTGCAAGGAGCGGCTAAATTTATGGCGAAGGCGAAAAAAGTACGGGTTGCAATAATTGGTGTTGGGAACTGCGCCTCATCGTTGGTGCAGGGTGTGCAGTTTTACAAGGACGCGCCCGAAGACATTGAGGTGCCCGGTTTGATGCACGTCAATCTCGGCGGCTATCACGTGCGAGACATTGAGTTCTCGGCGGCGTTTGATGTGGTCGAAGGCAAGGTGGGATTGGACTTGAGCGAGGCGATCCTGATTGAGCCAAACAACACCATCAAGTTTGCGACGGTGCCGAAACTAAACGTCAAGGTGGAGCGCGGAATGACGCACGATGGCCTGGGCCCGCAGTTGCAGAAGAAACTGCGCAAGGCGCCGGGCGCCACGGCTGAAATTGCCAAGATCCTCAAAGATACCAAGACAGATGTAGTTGTGAACTTTCTTCCGGTGGGGTCGGAGATGGCCACCAAGTGGTATGTGGAGCAAATCCTTGAGGCTGGCTGTGCACTTGTAAATGGCATTCCTGTATTTATTGCCAGCCAGAAATATTGGTCCACGCGCTTTAAGGAGCATGGCCTGCCCGTGTTGGGCGACGATATGAAAAGCCAGGTGGGTGCAACGATTGTGCATCGCGTGCTCACGAATCTGTTCCGCGAACGCGGCGTGCATTTGGACCGCACATACCAGTTGAACTTTGGCGGCAACATGGATTTCTTTAATATGCTGGATCGCGACCGGCTGGAGTCGAAAAAGATTTCCAAAACCAACTCGGTTACGAGCCAGATGAGCTACGCGCTTGACCCTGACAATGTGCATGTGGGCCCCAGCGACTACGTACCGTGGCTGACCGACCGCAAGTGGTGCTACATCCGCATGGAAGGCACAACCTTCGGCAATGTGCCGCTGAATCTGGAACTCAAGCTTGAGGTGTGGGACTCGCCCAACTCGGCTGGTGTGATGATTGATGCGGTGCGCTGCGCCAAGCTTGCTCGTGACCGGAACATTGGCGGCGCAATTATTGGTCCGTCTGCGTATCTGATGAAGACACCCCCGAAGCAGTTCACAGACGACATTGCGCGCCAGATGACCGAGGACTTTATTCGCGGCAAGTAGTTCGCAGCGTGTGGTGCCGCGTGCGCTCTCCGGCGCACTTGAATGCGGCCGGAATATAATGGCTCTGTGCCAAGACGCGAAATTGTAAGCGCGCTGCGCTTTGCATGTGTGTCAAAATTCGGCATCGGTTGTGCCTCGCTGTGCTCCAGCGACCGGTCTCGGTGCCGTAATCTCCGGATGTCGATCTGCAGCCGATTTGGCTGCGGAGCTTTCCCTACATCATGACCAACGACTTTGTTTGGTTGCCCACGCCGGCTGACATTGAACGCAGCCATTTGGCTGCGTTTATGCGCTTGCATGGCTTGGCTAGCTTAAATGAGCTGCAAGCCCGTTCCACCACAAACGTGCCTTGGTTTACAAATGCAGTCATTGAATATCTGGACATCCGTTTTCAGCGTCCCTATCGGGAGGTGTTGGATATTGCGGGTGGAGTTCAGTTTCCGCAGTGGTGTGTTGGCGGGCAGCTGAATATTGTGCACAACTGCGTTGACAAATGGCTGGCAGACGCCGTTAGTGCTGACCGCGTGGCCGTGGAATGGGAGGGCGAGGATGGCCGGCAGGCGGCGTTGACATACCGGGCGCTGGCGGCGGATGTAAACCGCTGCGCAAATGCGCTGCGCGGGTTGGGGTTGGGCAAGGGGGATGCAATTGCAATTCATCTGCCGATGACGCCCCAAATTGTGATTGCGCTGCTGGCGATTGCAAAAATTGGAGCGGTGATCGTGCCGCTGTTCTCTGGGTTTGGCGCGGGTGCAATCCGCTCGCGGTTGGAAGATGCCGGCGCACGCGCGCTCTTTACTGCAGACGGTGCGTGGCGGCGTGGCCAGATTGTGCCGTTGAAGGCCGTGGCGGATCAAGCGCTTGCCGATTTGCCCGCGGTGCAGCATGTGATTGTTGTGGAGCATGCCGGCAATGCGGTTGCAATGCAAGCGGGCCGCGATCATTTGTGGAGTGCGCTGCTTGCCGCACAGTCCGACAACGCTCTGCTTGAACCCACTGCTGCGGAAGATACGCTGCTGATCATCTATACCAGCGGCACCACCGGCCGGCCAAAGGGTGCCGTGCACACGCATTGTGGTTTCCCGGTAAAGGTTGCACAGGACATGGCGTTCGGCACGGATGTGCATGCGGGCGACCGCATCTGCTGGCTCACCGATATGGGCTGGATGATGGGGCCGTGGCTGGTGTTTGGTGCGTTGCTGCTTGGCGCCACTTGCTGCCTGTACGACGGTGCGCCGGATTTTCCAGATGCCGCGCGCCTGTGGCAGTTTGCTGCGCGTCACAAGCTAACGCAGCTCGGCGTCTCACCCAGCCTAGTGCGCGCACTGCGGGCGCAGGGCGATGCGCCCGCCACCGGCCACGACCTATCCGCATTGCGACTGTTTGCGTCCACCGGCGAGCCATGGAACCCGGATCCATGGCATTGGCTATTTGAAGTTGTTGGCCAGCGCCGCATTCCCATCATCAACTATTCGGGCGGAACAGAAATCAGCGGTGGCATTTTGATGGGCAACCCAATCACGCCGCTCAAGGCGTGTGCGTTCTCGGGCGCATGCCCCGGTATTGACGCGGTTGTGCTGGACGCCAGCGGCCAACCTGTGCGCGGCGAAGTGGGCGAGCTGGCCATCCGTGCGCCGTGGATTGGAATGACGCGCGGCTTTTGGCGCGACCGCGAGCGCTACCTTGAAGCCTATTGGGCGCGCTGGCCGGATGTTTGGGTGCATGGCGATTGGGCACTGCAGGCTGCAGACGGGCAGTGGCAGATTTTGGGGCGCTCTGACGATACGATAAATGTGGCAGGCAAACGCATCGGCCCGGCGGAGGTGGAGTCCGCACTTGTGGGCGACCCCGCGCTGGTGGAAGCAGCTGCCATCGGCGTGCCGGATGAAATGAAGGGCAGTGCGGTGATCTGCTTTTGCGTGCTGGCGCCGGGCCGCACTGGGGACGACGCACTTCGCACTGCGCTCAAAGCGCGCGTGGCAGCCGAGCTGGGCAAGCCGCTGCAACCCAAAGCAATCCACTTTGTAGCTGACCTGCCCAAAACGCGCAATGCCAAAGTGATGCGGCGCATAATCCGGGCCGCATTTTTGGATGAGGCGCTGGGTGACACCACTGCGCTGGTAAATCCGGAGTCCGTGGGCGCCATCACGCTGCTGCGCTAGCTTCGGCAGCGTGATCCTTCAACGCGCAGTACCGCAGGCGTGCACAATTCATGCTCTTCAATTAACAATGCATGTGGGCGCCGTGTTTTGGTTCTGCGTATGACTGTGATTCAAGTTCGTAGTTAAGTAGGTTGCCTCAGCAAATTTCACAAATGAACCAGGCAGTTGAATATTTGGTGCTGGGCAGCTTGACGGTGGATCTGCTGCCAAACGGCAGTTCTGTGCTGGGCGGTACCGCGGCGTATGCGGGCAGCCTGGCGCACGCATTGGGGCAGCGTACCGGCATTGTGGCAGCAGTTGGTCCCGACGCCGACCTTGCTGCACTGGCTGGCATTCCATTTGCAGTGCAGCCGGCAGCGGTCAGCACCGTTTTTGAAAACCGCTATACGAGCGCGGGCAGAGTGCAGTACCTGCATCACCGCACGGATGATTTGCGTTTTGATTCTCTGCCGGTGGCGTGGCGTGCGCCGCAGATTGTGCATCTTGGGCCGCTGGCGCATGATATTGACGCGGCGCTGCTGGCGCAGTTTCCAAATGCGCTGCGCGGCGTTACAGTGCAGGGCTGGCTGCGGCGCTGGGACACAGGCGGGCGCGTGACGCGTTGCGCGTGGCCAAACGCGGGCGAGGTGCTGCGCGCTGCGGATGTGGTGGTGCTGAGCATTGAGGACGTGCAGGGCGACTGGGCCGCGGTGCTGCCGTGGGCAAAGTTGACACGCATTCTGGTGGTTACCGAGGCGGAGCATGGCGCGACGGTGTTTGCGGCTGGCGAGCGGCGCCAGTTTGGTGCGCCGCGTGTGGCGGTGGTTGACCCGACGGGCGCGGGTGATATGTTCGCTGCTGCGTTTCTAATTTATTATCAGCGCACGCAGGACCCTTGGAGCGCGGCGCGTTTTGCGATTGAGCTGGCTTCTGTTTCCGTTACGCGCGCCGGTTTGCTGGGCGTGCCGGCACCTGCCGAGATTGCGGCTGCCGAGGCTGCGGCGCGCGCGCTCTAGCCGCGGGCTTGCGGGCGGCATGCGGGTGCATGCCCGCGGGCTTGCTTACTTGCTGTTTGCTTTGCGCAGCTTAAATTGTTGGGCATTAGCCACCAGCTCCGCAAACAATGCTTGATGCGCGGGATCTTCCGGGGCAAGTTCCGGATGCCACTGCACGCCAATCAGCCACGGGTGCTGCGCATGCTCGATGGCCTCCACTACGCCATCCGGGGCATGTGCCACGGCGCGCCATCCAACCGGTGCTGCGGGCGCCGCTTGGTGGTGCCACGAAGGCACAAGCGGTTCCAACTCTTTCATAACGCCGGCAAGCTTGCTGTCTGGTGCAATCGATACGCGATGGCTGGTTCCGGAATCGCTCCGGTAGTGCAGCACGGCTTCGCCCACCACATCCGGCAGGTGCGGGTGCATCTGCCCGTTGGCTGCCACGGTGAGCACCTGCATGCCGCGGCAGATGCCCAGCGTTGGAGTGCGTCCTTCGCCCATGACTGTGCGCGCAAGCGCCAGCTCAAACGCATCGCGCTCGGCATCCATCCCGTAGATCTCTGGGTGGTCATCACCGGCGTATTCGCGCGGGTCAATGTCGCCGCCGCCGGAAAAGACAAGGCCATCCAAACCTGCAAGCACTGCGGCCGGATCAGCCTCGCCGGGCGGCAGCAACACTGGTACGCCGCCGGCGCGGCGCACAGAGTCGATGTACTTGGCTGACACCTCAAAGGTGCCGCGATCATTGCGCGCCCGGGTGGTGATGCCGATTATTGGTTTTGAGTTCAATATTTCTTTCTCCGATGTATCCGTAGTATATGTTGTTATTTTACTGAAACCAAATTGACAGAAATGCTATGTAAGAAATTGAAAAACCCGCATGAAGTTCACTCGGTCTTCCCGCGAGATTGTCAGGGCAGGACGTGCGAAATAATTACCCAAATAATTCATACCTTCGAATCCGCATACGCAAGTTCCGCAGATGCATAGGTACTGACCGCACACGCGGCAACCGAGTGAACCAAGCCGAAACGATAGTTGTCGGGTACATTGGTGACAGTGGGGAGGCCCAAATCGAGTAGTCTCCCTGGATGTGAGGGGGCGTTCCCTTGGACGGAAGATCTTTCCCTGAGTTTTCGCTTGATCACGAAACTGAAGTTTGACAGCGACTAGATCGTTGATTTCTTCGGGAAGAGGGTCTCGCAGACTACCAATCGCAACATTGCTGAAAGTATTCTCCAGTCGTAGATGCATAATCCGTGGTAGGCTGGCGCCTAATCCCTCGTTTAGGACAACTACCGGCAGGTCACCGAAGTATCTTAGGGGTCGATTTGGAAGTGGCGCGAGTACTGAATTTGGTGCGCAGTGGTCGCAAAACCTTTCATCTTCGCCATGAATACAGCGCACTAGTTATGACTTCCTGCGGACTAATCGCTCGCGGTGCGCAGCCATTGCGAGAATTCAGCCGAGTCCATTTTTGTCTCGGCCCGCGCCCAACGCTCCACGGCCCAGCCCCAAAAATCAAAATCAATCCCAGAGATTGACGCTTGGATTGCAGCCCACAGCGTCCAGCCTACATCAGACATTATCATGTTCAGCTGCATGCGTGCCAGTTTGTCCGGCCGGGCAGAGCCGAAGTAGGCACTGCACAGCGCTTCGATGCGCGGTGTGTCAAACTGCTGCTCCTGGCAGGTGTTACCCAGCTCAAAGCACGGGTCGTTGTTGCCGCTGTATTCGTAGTCCACAATCCAAAGCTGCGATCCGTCGTCAATGTAGTTTTCGGCAAGCAGGTCATTGTGGCACGGCACGGTTGCCGATGGTTTGGCTGCCAGGGCGCGCTCAATTTGCTGCACAGCTTTCATGCGCTGCGGGTAGTTGGGTGGAATGCGTATGCCGCGCTCGGCCGCAATCTGCAGGTAGAAATCTGTGAGGCGGAACATGTTGAAGTCTTGCAGGAAGCGTGGTCCGGCATGCAGCTTTTTTAGGGCAGCTGCCATGCGGGCCGGCATGCCGGGCTGCTGCAGCGCCGCAATGGACATCGTCTCGCCGGGGATAAACGCAAGCACCATCACAGTGCAGTCCGCAAGATAATGCACGACGCCTGCACCCACTCCGGCCGCTGCCGCAGCGCGCGTATTGTGGTGTTCGTTGGTGCGGTCCACCGCCAGCAGCTCGGTGGACTGGCCCGGTATGCGCACGACATAGGAAGTGTCATCAACCTGTACGCGATAGTTGCTGTTGGTGAGGCCGCCTGCCAGTGGATGAATTGCGATCTGCTTGCCGTGCCATGCGCTAATGCGGCCGGCTACTTCTTCAATAGTTATTGACATTGTTGATGATTATGCATTAATTAGAAAGTTGCGCAGTGCGCTGCGCTGGGCACTGTGCGGCGCAAACCGGAAGTGGGTTGCGCCGCACAGCCTTGAAGGCCATATAAACTAGCGGCTATTCGGGCGGTATCTCCCGAAACGCAAACTCGACATCGATGCCTTTCGACTTCTGGCTGGTCTTTGCGGTAGCATAAATTGCGAGCGCGATGATCACAATTGCGAATGCAATGATCTGCGCCCAGAGATTGGTTGGAAAGGCTTCGAAGTTCCACGTCCCCAGCACTCCGAGAGCTGGATTCAAGAGGAAGGCCAGCACCATGATGGTGCCCAGTATCCCGCCCAATGTGCCCATGATGGTAACAAGGGGGATGCCACCAAAGTTGTACGCTGCGCCTGGTGATGCTGCATAAACTGATTTGGCGCGATAAGGCATCAGCGCCCCCGCAATGCAGGTGACGACGAACACATAGCCGCAGCCAAAAGTGACACCGAGGGTCATTCCAACCCAGCCCGGCACAAGGTTGTATGCCAGAATGACCGGCACGCTGGCAAGGAAGTACGCAACGTGCGCATTTACGGGCGTGTGCCAGCGCTCATCCACGCGGCTGAGCCATTCCGGAAGCAGCCGGTCCAGTGACATGGCTACCAGTATGCGTGTCATGCCAATGTAGCAATTGCACACAATTTGGAATGAGTTGAGGATGTAGCCAACGCCGATGATTACAACCACCAGCGGGCTGGCGGCAAGCGCCACTGCGATGATATTCGGCCACAGGTAGAAGCCGTTGATGGTGGCTTCTCCAACTGCCGCATAGTAGCCGGCACCGGCAATGTACATGAATTCGCTGCCCGCTACGCGCTCCAGCCCGAGGGCCAGCAATGCCAGCAGTACGCCTGTTACGACGAGCGAGCCAACCATGATGATCGTTTGGTTGGTAAAGGAGCGCGCGTCTTTGATTTCGCCGTTCTGCTGCGCAGAGTACGTTGCCCATTGCAGTGAGGTCCATGCAATCGGTGCCACAAGCAGCGTGGCGATCAAGCTGAAGGGCGGGTGCAGGTCCACCCCGGCTGTTTCCGCAGCTGCTTTGGCTGTGGCGTAAAAGTCTGCGCTGCCGCCGGAAGCCAATGCAAATGCATTCAGGCGCTCCACAAAGACCGCCGGAGATGTGGAGAAAAGTATGTAGAACATTACGCCGAAGGCCAGCAGCGTTGCCCACCACAGTAGGTGCTGAATGCGCACATAGTTCTTGAAGCCGCTTACCAGCAGTAACATGGCAGCCACCGCATTGGCCAGGCTTACCACGATGATGCCGTTGGCCTGCGTGAACCACACGCCCAGCGCTGAAAGGCCGGGACTTGCCATGGTGGCTCCCAAGCCGAGAAACAGTGGCGCAAACCCGAGATAGGAGAGCAGCCAGCCGGACAGCGCGACCCATTGCAAAATCCAAATTACAAAGCCGGACATGACAACGGTAAACGCCACACCGCCGCCAAACACGCGGCTTTGAAATACATAGTCGCCGCCAGAGCGCGGCAGCGCAGTGGACAGCCAGACATACGCGAATGCAATGGGAATTTCAATGATGGTCGCAAGGATGATTCCCCAGAACACATTGCCGCCGGGTAGTGCGCCGGGTGCCCAAAGGTAGGTCCACGGAAAAATCAGACCCATTGTGAGAATGTTGTAGATAAAAGCAGAGTAAGGAGACATCACGCGCACAAGGCCAGATGCTTTGCGTGTGAATATTTCGGGAGCAGCAGAAATTGATGATGCAGCAGACATAATTACCTCCATCGTTTACAGGTGGGTACAGTTACATGCATGTTCCTCAATATGGTGTCTCGATAGGCGCGCTCCTTTGGGTGTAGTGCGGTTTGCTATCCGGCGGTGAGTTGATAAGAATCTATTTGTCCAGCGGACAAGTTCAGTATACAGCCGCGCAAAACACCTTCGCCATACTCACTGCCTGGATTGATGCAAAGCGTTTTGCCAATGCGCACGGCGCCGGGCGACTCGTGGATGTGGCCATGCAAACTTAAGAGCGGTTGGGTCTTCTCAATCGCGGTGCGCACAGACCGGCTGCCGGCCCCAAACATCACCACTTGACCGGCGCGTGTAATCTGCGCCGGCGGATCCGTGGACCAATCCAGCTGCGGGCAGGTGTCCAGTGTCGAGTCCACCGGGGGCTCGTGGAAATTAAATATGCAGTGCGCTGGATCGTCCACGCGGGCAATTAGTTTCTCGATCATTTGGCCGAGTTGTTCATCAGGGACTTCGCGCGGCGTATGCCATGGCGTGGGTGTGCTAAATCCATGGCTAATGAGTGTGTGCTGTGCATCCACCTGCAGCACCTTGTCTTCGGCTGCTAATACATATTGCGCATCCGGCCGGTTGAGCACATCCAAGACTTCCGGGTAATCGTCATTTCCACCGGTTACGTAGCACAGCGTGCCGGTGTCAGCGAGGCGCGCTTCTGCCAGCTCAATCCAAGACTCAAGGCGTTCGCGTGCCAGCTGCTGAAAGAGTAGCTCCACGGCTGTTGGATCTGCGCGCAGGCGCTGATATTCGTCCTCCTCCATAATCTTGAAGTAGAAACCGAGCAGCCCCAGCTGTTCTTGGAACGCAGTGAGTTCAGCCGCAGTTGTAATGCGCTGAACCCGGCCGTGCAGTGTGGCGCGAAAGTTTCCGGATGGCTCGCGAATGATGGGTACGGCAATTTTTCCGAGTACATCGCCGCCCAATATCAGAATTTGCACATGATAGAATTTTGCAGCATTTATGAATTTTCTAAATGTGCGCTCCGAGCCGTGCAGGTCCGTTGCAAAAAATAGGCGTGTGGTCGACCGCGGAGATGCTTTCTTGCGGAAAGAAAACATGCTGTTCAGTATACCCGACGGGTGCAGCGGAGTGCCGGAGATGATTTTTCTCTCGCGGCACTTTTGCGGTTTACCGTAAAACAAATCAATGTGCGCCAATTGTGGCCGGTGGCAGCGACGGACGCCGTGTTGGAGCGTTTCTGACGCTTGCTCGGCGGCTTTGGGGTGATGGCTGCAAGTCAAAGCGGGATGGCCGCGCAGGATGGCGCTGAACGTGCGCGCTTCGAAGGTGAGCTGCAGCGTGTGCTGAATGCCGGGCAAGAGTCGCGTATCGCGCTGCGGGTTGTGGGTTCACTGGCGTTTCATTTGCACTGTCCGCGCTACGGGTACTTGCAGGCAGCACTTGGGCGCGCGTATACAGATTTGGATTTTGCGGCGGTATCGACGCAAGCGCGGGCGGTGCGGGCACTGCTGACGGGGCTTGGATACAACGAAAACCGTGAAGTGTATGTAATGTCCGAGGGCGGCCGCGCGATGTTTGACGGCGGCAGTGCCGGGCTGCATGTGGACGTGTTTTTCGACCGGCTTGATTTTTGTCACGTGATTCCTTGGTCAGAGCAGCGTTTGCAGGCAGACGCCCCCACGCTGCCGCTGGCTGAGTTGCTGCTGGAAAAAATGCAGATCGTCAAACTTAACGAGAAAGACGTTGTTGACACAGTCATGCTGTTGCTGGAGCACGAGCTGGGCCACTCGGATGTGGAGACGGTGCTGCTGGGGCGGGTGGCCGAGTTGTGCTGCGCGGACTGGGGCCTGTGGCGCACGACGACAATGAACCTGCGTAAAGTGCAGCAGCTCGGATGCAATTACCGGCAGCTGGCTGCGGCAGACAGGGAAATGTTGAGCGTGAGAGTGGAGCAATTGCTGGCGCACTTGGACAGCGCACCAAAATCGCTTGGCTGGCGCATGCGCAGCAAGCTGGGCGACCGGGTCCAGTGGTACAAAGATGTGGACGAAGTCTAGCCATGGGTCCTGTTGGCAGGCAACCCGATGAAGAAGCGGCCGCAGCCCAGTTTGCCTTGGCCACCGCGCTGCTGGCGCGTGTGCCGCAGCTTGCAGGTGTGCCAGCGCAGCGCGTTACAGCGCTGCGGGGCGGCATCACAAACACCAACTATCATGTCAACACAGCGACTGGCGATTTTGTTTTGCGGATTGCCGGCGAGCGTACGCACATGCTGGGAATTGACCGGCAAGTGGAGCACGCAGCCAGCAGCAGTGCGGCCGCAGCCGGTATTTCGCCGGCCGTCGTGCACCTGATCGAGCCCGAGGGCTATTTGGTTACGAACTTTATTGCGGGGCGCATGCCGCCGCCGGAAGAGCTGCGTTCCGCGCGCTGGCTCGATGAGATCGGGGCTGTGCTGCGCCGCGTACATGCACTGCCGGCAGTCGGCGCGCACTTTTCTGGAATTGCGGTGGTGCGCCGTTACGCACAGCTGGCGCGCGGGGCTGGGGCGGAGTTCCCCGCCAACTTCGACTCTTTGCTGGCAGCGCTCGGCACGCTGGAGCGAGCACTTGCGCGCCGGGCGTTTGTGGGTTGCGTGTGCCACAATGATTTGCTAAATGGAAACTTTTTGGTCGATGCGCACGGGCGCTTGTATTTGCTGGACTGGGAATATGCAGGCATGGGCGATCCATTTTTTGACCTCGGAAATTTTTCGGCACATCACGAGCTGCTGCCGGAGCACGACCGGCAGTTGCTGGCTGCGTACGGTGCCTTGGAGGCGGCAGACTTGGCGCGGCTGAACTTGATGAAGATCGTTTCAGATTTCCGCGAGGCAATGTGGGGCTTGCTGCAGTCCGCAATCTCTGAATTGGATTTTGATTTTCGCGAGTATGCAAGCACATACTTTGGGCGCGTGGGGCTGCGCCTGCAGGATCCCGCATTGTCCGCCTGGCTGGCACAGGTGTAAGCACATGCGCGCATTTCCCACGCAAGCGCGCGTCGTCATTATTGGCGGCGGGGTTGGCGGCTGCTCCATTGCGTACCATCTGGCCAAGCTGGGCTGGAGTGATGTGGTGCTGCTGGAGCGCCATGAGCTTACCAGCGGCAGCACCTGGCATTCCGCGGGGCTGGTCGGCCAGCTGCGCTCGGATGTAAACCTGACGCGCATGATGCAATACAGCACAGACCTGTATGGCCGCCTAAAAGCCGAGACCGGGCAGGACACAGGCTGGCGCATGACTGGTGGCGTGCGGCTGGCATCATCCGCTGCGCGCCTTGTGGAACTCAAGCGCCAGGTTTCATTGGCGCGCTCCTTTGGCTTGGATTTTCAACTCATAACGCCGCAAGAGGCGCTGGCCTTCTTCCCGCTGATGTCTTTGCAGGATGTGGTGGGCGCGGTGTATACGCCCACTGACGGCATGATTGACCCGACCGGGCTGACGAATGCCCTGGCCGCGGGTGCGCGCGCGGGTGGCGTGCAAATCTGTACGCAAAGCATTGTTACCGGCATCAGCCTGCAGGCTGGCCGGGTGTGCGGCGTGGAGACAACGCAAGGCTTTATTGCAGCGGAGCACGTGGTGAATGCTGGTGGCATGTGGGCGCGCCAGATAGCGCAGCTAGCCGGCGTGTCGTTGCCCATCATCCCGATGGCGCATCTTTACCTCATCACCAAGCCGGTGGCGGGAGTGACGCGCGAGCTGGTGGCCCTGCGCGATCCGGATAACTTGATTTACTACCGCGAAGAGGTGGGTGGCCTTGTGGCAGGCGGCTACGAGCGCGAGCCGGCGCCGTGGGGCCTTGACGGTGTGCCACTGGACTTCAGCTTCAAACTGCTGGCGCCGGATTGGGAGCGCTTCACGCCGTTGATGGAGAATTTAATCCGGCGTGTGCCGCTGCTTGAGACGGCCGAGGTGCACACGCTGCTCAACGGCCCGGAAGCTTTTACGCCGGATGGCGAGTACCTGCTGGGCCCGACGTCCGTGCCGGGGTTTTGGGTGGCGGCTGCATTCTGTGCACACGGGCTGGCCGGAGCTGGTGGCATTGGCAAGGTTATGGCCGAGTGGATTGTGCACGGACATCCCGAATGGGATGTGTGGCGCCTGGATGTGCGCCGCTTTGGCTCCAACTACAACAGCGTGGAATACACACGGGCGCGCACGGTTGAGACCTACTCCAAATATTACGACATTCACTATCCCAACGAGGAACGCGAGAGCGTGCGCAACCTGCGCCTCTCGCCTGCGTACCATCAGCTGCGTGAGCTGGGTGCGTCTTTTGGTGAAAAGTTTGGCTGGGAGCGGGCCAACTGGTTTGAGCCGCATGCAGCGGCGGCGCAGCACGGGCACCAGCCTGCGGGCTGGGCTGCCCACAACTGGTCGGCTGCCATTGGTGTGGAGCATCTGGCTGCGCGCAACAGCGCTGCCATCTTTGACGAAACATCCTTCAGCAAGCTGGAAGTGCGCGGTGCCGGCGCGCTGCCTTTTCTGCAGCACATCTGCGCCAACGATGTGGACCGGCCGGTTGGCACGGTGGTGTACACGCAGGCGCTCAACCCGCGCGGCGGCATCGAGTGCGACTTTACCGTGACGCGCACCGGCACAGACTGCTTCCTGATTGTGACGGGCACGGCCTTTGGCCAGCATGACTGGTCCTGGCTGCAGCTAAACATGCCCGCGCACGCAGCGCCCGTCTTGGAGGATGTGACTCTGGCAACATGTGTGCTTGGCATGTGGGGGCCACAGGCGCGCAGTATTTTGCAGCAGGTTACGCGTGCGGATCTTTCGAGTGCGGCGTTCCCATACTTGACGGCGCAGCGCATTGCGGTTGGGGCAGTGCCGGTACTGGCTGTGCGCGTCACTTATGTGGGCGAGCTGGGCTGGGAGCTGCACTGCCCAATGGAGCACGGCGCGCGTTTGTGGCAGACATTGTGGGAGGCGGGCCAGGCGTATGCGCTGCACGCTGGCGGATACCGCGCAATTGACACGCTGCGCCTGGAGAAGGGTTATCGCTACTGGAGCGCCGAGCTGGGGCCGGACTACACGCCCTTTGAAGCCGGGCTGGGCTTTGCGGTCAAGCTATCCAAGCCGGACTTTATTGGACGCGCTGCATTGGTGCGCCAGAAGCAGGCAGGCATTCAACGCAAGCTGTGCTGCCTGACGCTGAGCGAACCTGCGCAGGTTTGCATCGGCAAGGAGCCGGTGCGCCACAACGGGCAGGTGGCCGGATGGGTTACCTCGGGCGGCTATGGCTACTCGGTTGGCAAGAGCATTGCCTACGCGTATTTGCCAATGGCACTGGCGCAGCCCGGCACCGCCGTGGCTGTGGAGCTGTACGGCGACTTGAGCCCGGCGCTGGTGGTGGCTGAACCGCTCTGGGATGCGGCGGGTGTGCGCATCAAAGCGTGATCGTTGGCGTGCAATCCTTGCGGGCTGCGCCACGGCGCACACCGCATCCGTGCTATAAGTGCGGCGGCACATGAAGTTGGAGGCCATAAATTTAAATGATTCGGGCAGTTACTTTTGACTTTTGGGATACGCTGGTGTTTGATGACTCGGATGAGCCGAAGCGCGCCGCGCTTGGCCTGCCCAGCAAGGCGGACACCCGCCGCCAGCTGCTGACGGCCGAAGTGCAGCAGCACCATCCGCTGCTGAGCACGGCGCAGTTGGGTGCTGCATTCGACCACGCCAATGAGCGCTTCCGCCATTGCTGGAAGGTGGAGCATCACACGCCCACCGTTGCGCGCCGCCTGCAGTTTGCCTACGAGCATTTGGGCCTTGCACCCACGCCCGGGTTTGCGGAGCTGGTGCGCGCCGTGGAAGACATGGAAGTTGAGATAGCACCAGACTGGGTGCCAGAAATGGCGGCGACGCTGGCAGCACTGGCAGTCCATTACAAGCTTGGCATCATCTCTGACACCATCCACACCCCCGGGCGCGGCCTGCGCGAACTGCTGCGCCGTGCCGGAGTGCTGCAGCACTTTGCCTGCCTGATTTTTTCGGACGAGGTGGGCGCGTCCAAACCGGCGCCGCAAGTGTTCACCCAATGTGCTGCGGCGCTGGGGCTGCCGCTGGCAGAGATTGCGCACGTGGGCGACCGCGAAAGCAATGATGTTGCCGGCCCGCTGGCGCTGGGCATGCGCGCCATCTTGTTCACCGGCGCCATTGACCGCGACAGTGCGCATACAGCGGCTGATGCGGTGTGCAGTGAGTTCTCCCAACTCCCCGCTGTACTGCGCGGCTGGCAGTCCGCGCCATAAGCGCAGCGCGCCTGTGACCTTGTTGAGCTGCTGCAGCTGCGGCTGGCTGGCTTGCCCGCCATGTTATTGATGCTGATCGGCAGCGTGCTGCTGTTTGACTTCCTGAACGGTTTTCACGACAGCGCAAAATTGCTGGCGACGCTGATTGCCTCGCGCGCGCTGGCTGCGCGGCCGGCACTGCTGCTGACGGCGGCTGCCATGCTCACCGGACCGTTTCTGTTTGGTTCTGCAATCGCACGCACTGTGGGGCGCGGACTGGTGCTGCCCGACGCAGCAACGCTGCCGGTTTTTTTGGCGGCAGTTTGGGGCGCCACTGTTTGGGCGCTGATCACGTGGTACACAGGCATGCCGTCGTCGCGGGCGCATGCCTTGGTGGGTGCAATCCTCGGGTCGGCCGCTGTAAGCTCCGGGTTGGGCAGCTTGCAATGGGCGGGGATGCGCACCGTGTACGCAGCCCTGCTGCTTTCGCCGCTGCTCGGTTTGCTAATTGGCTATCTGCTTATGAAGCTGGTGCTGGAGCTTGCACAAGCCGCGAGCCCATCCATCAACCTGTGGTTCAAGCGCGCGCAGCGCTTTACTTTTATGGGACTGGCACTCACCCATGGCAGCAACAGCGCGCAAAACAGCATGGGCATTATTACATTGGGCCTTTCTGTGAGCGGGCTGGTGCAGGGATTTGCTGTTCCGCTGTGGGTGGTGGCTGCCAGTGCGACGGCGACTGCTGCCGGCATGCTGACCGGCGGCGGACGCCTGCTACGCACGCTGGGCTCAGGCATGTACACAGTGCGGCCGGTGCACGGCTTTGTGAGCCAGCTGGCGGCGGCCGTGGTGATCCTGGGCGCGGCC